>JACCDQ010272569.1_pt1 | contig 47216 bp, 56 predicted proteins | sample 7446031 | NCBI WGS metagenome assembly JACCDQ01 (sample SAMN15323442, study PRJNA562643) | freshwater metagenome | isolation source: river surface water | place: USA:Blue River Watershed | collected 2017-08-17
TAACAGATGAAGATTGTGTTCATCAAGGTAAACGCTATTCAAAGCTAATGCGTGCCTATAACTATGGTACAGAGGGCTATACGAGCGAAGGATGCTGGATCAATGAAGCTGAAACTATCGTCATCGTGTGGACGGATACGGATCAAAAGATGCGTTACCCATTAGAAAACTTTACTTTAAATCCTAAATGGAAACCTAAGAAGAATGGATACAACTACTAAAACTATTAACTGGTCTTGGATTGCCGCCATATTGACAGCGATATTTCTAGCTGGTGTTGGCGTTGGTCATTGGCTAAAGAGCATATCCATTTACCAAGACTGCCGCATCATGGGTAGCTTCCGTACCGGTGAAGCCGCCTTTAAATGTGAACAGTTCTCAAAAGCAGTTCTACTTATTCCGGAGAAAAAGTGATACCTAAAATACTTCACTTCATTTGGATAGGTGATGAATCCAAGATGCCAAAGGAATGTATCCATACGTGGATCAGTCAGAATCCCGAGTACGCATACAACATTTGGGATAACAATGCAATAGAAGATATACCGTGGAGGAACTCTAAACAGCTGTATGAGATGCTGGACAAGAAAGACTATGCTGGCGCCTCAGACATCATGCGTTATGAGATCCTTTATGACTATGGTGGTATCTACATTGACGCAGATTCTTACTGCATCAAGCCGTTAGAAGACTGGCTATTGGAGTGCCAAGCATTTGCGTGCTGGGAGAATGAAATTATCCGCAACAATCTGATTGCTAATGGGTATATTGGTGGCGTTCCAGGCGCTGACGCATGGCGTTTATGTTGGGAAGAGGTGGCTAATAAGGACTGCACAGTGCAGGAATTATCTTGGATGATTACTGGTCCACTCATGCTGACAGACATATTCTTTAAGAAACAGCCTGACTTAACGGTATACCCATCGCACTTTTTTATCCAAGATCATCACACGGGATTTAGAACAAAGGTGACTGGGCATTACTTTGCTAACCAGTTATGGGGTTCAGAGATTGGTTACGACAATATGGATGAAGTTATGAAAGGGAAGATATGAAACAAGAACCTGTTGCATGGTCATGTTGGAATGAAGGGATGCCTTGTGCTGTAATTTTAGTTACAGAACCTGATATGTATGAATGGCAAAGCATTAAACCACTCTACACCGCACCAAGAGAGTTAAGTATTGAAGAAATAGAAGGTGTCTTTTACCAAAAATGTTGGTACTACGATGAAGATGAAAAGTTTGATTACTATGGCTTTGCTAGAGCAATACTAAAGAAAGCGAGTTAGAAATGAAATTAACAGAATGGTATAGACCAGAACAAAAACCAGTTAGACAAGGTTATTACGAATGTAGGTGTTGCAACTTTAAGTTTTATTGGGATGGTAAACATTGGTCAAGCAATAGATATACGAAAGATTCCGTACAAATGAGTAGTGGATGGCGTGGTTTATTAAAAAAAGCGAATAAAAAATGAGCAAAGCAACTTTAACCATTGAAGTCACAGAAAACGATGTTGTTTTTATATCTGTTGATGGAGAAGGGCAAGCCCGTAATATTGCTAAAGAACTATTAGAACTTGCTAAAGATTCCGATATAGATTCTTTTATTGGTAAAAATGTAATACAAGAACAAGCTAACTAAAGAAAGCGAGTGAGAAATGATTTATAAGTTCCTATGGAATTTTCGCTTATGGCTTAAAGGAATAGCAATAGTAATCATGTTTCCATTTGTAATACTTTGGATTTATTTAGTAGATAAACCTATTGAATGGGCAAAGATTTATGAATCTAATAAAGAAAGCGAATAATAAATGAAGATAGTCGGTGACGAAATTAAGTTTATCAAAATCAGTGATGCCGACTTGATTAACAACATCATGGAGAAAGGGTTCTTTGAGCCAGCCGTATTACAGACTGCCGTGAATGTTCTCAAGGGAAAGACCAGTGGCGTCATCCTAGACATAGGTGCCAACATGGGTAGCTTTACCATTCCCCTAGCCTATTACAACCCACAATATACCTTCATGGCTTTTGAACCGCAGCGCATGGTTTACTACCAGCTATGTGGAAACGTTGCCATCAATAAGCTGAACAACGTCCTTGTGAATAACATAGCCCTAGGAAGCAAGCGTGATGAGCTTCTTATAGATATGCCGGACTATGAGAACGAAACCAACATTGGCGCATTCAGTTTGGATAAGGAAGTCCGTGAGCATAATGACTACCTATGCAACACCAAGGGCGTCAAACAAAAGGTAGATGTATTAACTTTAGATGAGTTCTTGTCTTACGAGAACATTGTTCTAATTAAGATAGACGTAGAGGGCATGGAGCTGGACGTTATCAAAGGTGGTCTTGACGTATTAAAACGTAACAACTACCCGCCCATCCTATTTGAATCATGGGAAAGTAAGCCATGGTTTAAGCCCAGACGCCAAGAGTTATTTGATTTCCTAGAAGACCTTGGATATGAAATACAATCGTTCGGCGAAGATAATTTAGCAACCCACAAAGGAGAATAGAAGTGAATAGAAGAAGTTTATTAATTTGCACGCCAATGTATGGTGGTATGTGCACCGGTACTTACGCATCTGCCATGATGAGAGCGCCTATGGTTCTTATGCAAAACCAGATTGGTATGTATTACGTCCATCTTATGAATGAATCCCTCATTACTCGCGCTAGAAATACTTGCGCCCATGAGTTCCTGAACACCACAGATGCCACGCATTTGCTATTCATTGACGCTGACATTGGCTTTGACCCAGCAGTTATTCCAGGCATGTTTGATCGTGACGTAGATATCCTATGCGGTCTTTATCCTAAGAAAGAAATCAACTGGCCTAGAGTTAGCAACGCCGTACAACGTGGCATAGCACCGCAACAGCTTGCAGAACATGCTGGCTCAGTAGTGGTTAACCTTGTGGAATCTAAAGACACATTCGTTGGTAGCGGTGAATTGCTTGAGATTGAAAACGGTGGTACAGGCTTCATGCTTATCAAGCGCGAAGTATTTGAGAAGCTGGCTAAGAAGGTTCCGTCATACGTTAGCGATATGTATAACGCCACAGAGATCGTGACCAAGCCTACTTATATCAAAGAGTTCTTTACTACTAGCATAGACAAGGCTACAGGGCGCTTGATGTCTGAGGACTATCACTTCTGCATCCTTGCACGCAAACATGGCTTTAGAGTATGGGCTGATCCTAGCATTGACCTAACCCATACAGGAACCTACATCTTCTCAGGCGCCACAGAAAAGATTCTAGAAGGGCAAGCAATCCCTAAGACAGTCAAGAATGCTATCAAGAACCCAGCTAAGAAAGCACCAACAAAAAAGGTTGCTGCTAAAAAGGTGGCCACAAAACGTACCGTAAATGTCAAACCTAGAAAAAAAGCATAAGCAAGATCTAGCTAGACTTGGCTGCATGGTGTGCCGTAGGTTATACGGCATTACCAGCGGAGAGGTAGAACTTCATCATAGACGTAAGGGAATGGGCTGGGGTAAAGGTGATTACACCACCCTGATCCCTTTATGCACCCCTCACCATCGTGGCGATATAGGCGTACACGGCCTCGGAACGAAGGGGTTTGAGAAGCACTATGGGTTTACAGAGGAAGACCTCCTGAATGATGCTCAGGAGGCTCTTAACGACCTTCGGCTTCGGCAACGCGTTCGTTGAACTGTTGCATCTTCCGTAGCTTAATCTCTTCTATACGCTTAATTCTTTCAGCTGGAGCACCCTGTTCTTTGAGCTTCTTCTTCTGTTGGTTTAGATCAGATATCTCATTCTCAACACGGTTAGCCATTCTCCATAAGCGTGCTTCAGGATTATCCTCATAAACATCAGCCGTAGAAACACGGTCTTTCTGGCGCCCCTTGATCTCATTCTCAAAGTTAGCCATCTTAACCACGTTGGCATAGAACTTATTCTTTTGAGCTGATTGTGATGCAGCGTCACCGTAGAACTTACCAACAAGAGGGATCTTGTGCGGTGGAATTTCTTCTTCCTTGGTAGCTAACTGCTCAATCTTCTGTATCTCACGACCTACGCCACCGGTTGCCTGACCAACTAGGTAATCAATCTGATCTGGAGTTGGACTGAACAATCCTTTCTGATACTTGGTGCCACCAGAAGCATAGTTAAGGAACTCTGATAAGTATTTACTGATCGTGCTGGCGTTATCTCTGGTGCGTGTGTAGCCTGGAGTTGGGTTAGTTGCCCTATCTTCCTTGGCAATAGGACGTCCAAAGTTATCACGGTTCTCAAATATAGCCGCTAAAGGATCAAGCGCTGTCGGTGCAATAGTCTGCATAGATAAGCCTGAGTTTCCTATTGGGTTAAATGCGTCTAGATAAAGACCAAGCATGTGACCAATTTGCTTAGATGGATTCTTAAATCCTGAGATAGCAAACTCTGTCAAAGAACGTCCAGTAGATGGGATTACATGCAAACCTAAAGGCATAGGGAATGCAGCGTACTTACCATCTCCTAAAGGAATAATGATGTTTCTATCCTTAACAAACTCTGGTGGCTCATCTTCATCAAATCCAGCTGCTGCCAACATAAGAGCTTGCAATGTGCCAAGCAACAATCCACCGGCAACAATCTTCTTACCAGCTGGGCCAGAAAGAGTTTCCTGCAAGCGCTTAGTACCTTGAACGGATGCGTTAAAGAATGCGTACAAGGCGCCTAGTTGAGCTGCTTTTTCACCCTTACGGTTGAAGTTTACAGTCAAGTTCTTAGCTAAACTAGCAGCACGTTCTTTGCTTAACCCTTGATCCAATGCCACTTTATAGGCAGCCAAGCGCACAGCATTTTCCATAGAGTCGTTATAGTCTGAAAGCCAGTTAAACATAGCACGCAATGGCTTCATTGCTACCTGCTTTGCCTTACCTTCAGTTAACTTTTCCAACTCTTTTTGGATAATATCTTTCTCTTGCTTAGTCTTGCTAAACTGATCACGGTATCCGGTAATACCACCTTCACGCTGGAACTCTTGCCATAACTTTGACATCTCGTTATCAACTGGATCTTTACCAGCGCGCTCACGGCGAACATCTCTGTAGATTGCTTTCAATGCTGGCAATACATTTGCATCAACTTGTAACTGCTTACCAGCAATAGCCGTTGTAGACAAGTTAAACTGAGCGCCACCTATATCACGTAAGAAGTTATAGGCGCCAAACACTGGGTTGTATTGTGTATTAACAGAAGCAATCCAACGTGTGATCTTGGCAGCCATACCTAAAACCAAACCAAGTTCATCAGCATCTAAGTTCTTTAACGCTCTGGCCATGCGTAATGCACGATCATCTGCTGGGTTAAAGAAGACGTATCTATCTTTACCATTGATTCTTACTGGGAATACGTTATCACTACTGCGCAAAATAGGGTTAACGCGGTAGGCAACAAGTCCAGTCTTTGGATCTATGTAAGAAGTCTTTGGCTCCTGAATGATGCTATCTGCATCAGCTTCATCCAAGCCCATTCTGACCAACTCTTTTTTAAGTTCCTTGGTGCTCTTAACAGCATCGGGATTAACTGGCAACCAGAAGTCTGGATTAGGGTTCTTAATAGCCAAACCGTATAAAGCACGGCCAATCTTAGCTTTTTCTGAACGGACAATGGCTCTCTCACGTTGAGCTGCAATGTTGGCAAATATGTCGGCAACGTCTTTAAACGAACCCATGGCACGCTTACTTGTGCCACCACGAACGCCATATCCCATGCCCATTCCAGTGCCGCCCTTGCTTGAGAAATCTAAGTCCTCACGCATCAACGGCACATAGTTTTTATATGTCTTGTTCCATGTATCTACAGTGCTCTGCTCTTCTAAACCAGACTTAACCAGAATGTCTTGAGTCTTACGAACAATGTTATCAACACGCTTAGCTAAAGATTCATACAACTTTTTCTTATCTTCACTTAGTGAATTTAAGTAATTGTTTGCATCTTCTGTAAGGATTCCAGAACCACCATCAGGCATTTCTGGGTTGATCTTAGCAATTTGTTTGTTGCGCTCTTCTGCATGGCGATTATGTAAGTAGTGATCAAAGTCTTGTAGATCAATCTTATTCTTTGCCATTACATCTAGAATTGGCTGCAACTCATCTTTTAAGAAGTCTTTGGCTTGGCGAGCAGTTCTGCCATGGTACAACTCTTCTTTAAGGTAAACATCCCATTGGTCATCAATCTGACCAACCTTCTCATTAATTGCCTTCTGAACATCTTTAACGTCAACAAGTCTGTCTTGAATCTTATATAGGAAGTCAGAGATCTTAGAATCATTTGGTGCATCCCATGACGCCAAAGGAGCCATGTCACCCTTGTATGTACGGTGAATGTTTGCATAGTCAACAGCCTGACCAAGCATGTCCTTACTTACAAACTTGCCATCAGCCTTAGCTAAACTGTTTAATGCCTTGATAAGCGGAGCTTTGTTATCTAAACCAAACAAGTTCTTAATGGTTTCAGCCAATTCTGCCAACCAACGCTTGAGCTTACCAATAATGCTATTGGTCGCCTCATATCTCTTGGCAACAATGTCTGCCGCATTTACAGCCCAAAACTCTGAAGGGTTGATATATTGGTAGTAGTCATAACCAACAGTACCGTTGTTCAACATGCTCTTAACATCCTTCATGGCTCTTTTGTCACCATTGAAATGGAAGTCATTTAACTTGCTGAAATACTTCTTAAGATCCTCATCAGTGCCTTTTTGAGCAGCTTTATCTGCTTTGGCTAGGCTTTGCATCCACGCCTTACGGATGGCCTTTTGGACGTCCTCTGGCATCATTCGCTCAGTATGGTGAAGAATCTCGTGAACAGCTGTCTCTGTATTACCAGAACCCTTGATCAAGTAAACCATTCTTGTCAGTGGGTTGTACATACCTGACGCCATCTCACCTTCTTTTGGGGCCCTTACGGAAATAGCAACATCATCCACCAATGCTGGGTTCTTGGAGATAAACCATTCGGCTAACTGAACGGCCTCATCAGATAACTCTCCTCTGCGTTTAGCACGGATTAGCTTCTCACGGATAATATCCTGACCGCGCTCACGCGGCTTAAACTTACGCTCTTTCTTGGTTGAATCAATAATCTGCTCAACACGCATAGCAAATGTTTCAGGAACAACCTTGCCTTCACGATTAGCCTTGACTAAACGGTTTAACTCTACACGTAGGGATGGCGCTCTTGCTTCATCCTCAAGCATAATGAGTTGCTGGTCTGAGATCCTTTCAAGATTGAACGGAATGTCAAAGTCCTCTTCGCCAGCCTCACGTCTACGCTCAATTTCAGCGCGACCTTCTTCAGCCTTGCGAGTCATCTCTGCTTCTATAGATTCTAATTCTGGAGAATATTCTTTTTGAGAATAGCCTTCTGAACGAGCTTTATCATCATAAGCTGCAACCTTATCTGGAGACGTAATACCAGACTCTTGTTCGGCGCCATTGTAATAACGAATCTCAACTGGAATATATTTAAATCCAAGATCTTTAGCAGCCATAATTCTATGGTTGCCTTCGCTTATGTAAGGTGTGCCATCTTGGAATACCGTAATAAATGGAACGTAATCTTCACCATCGTGCTGTGGCAAACGATTTGTTTCTTGCATTATCTTTTTAATTGCGTCTAAATCACCTTTGCGAACATTTTTTTGTTCAGCATTCACGCCCTCAATTTTTGCAAGAACATCAACAGGCATCATCACATAAGGTGATTCCATGCCTTCACCTCTAAAATATCCTGTAACAGTTCCAAATGTTTTTGGATTGCCAAACTCATTTAACCCACGAGCTAAAGCATCTGCACGCTTTCCTGCAAGCCATGATCCACCTGGATTATCTGTTCTAAAGTTTAATTTTGGCTCTTTCTTTTCTTCAAAGATTGTTTTTTGACCCATGAGATCTTCAGCAGCAGTCTTACCTAAAGCAAACTCACTGGCTTGGCTTAAGCGGGCAATCTCTTCACGATCACGTCTTGCTTGATCCTCTGCTTCAATACGGGCTGCTTCAGCTTCTCTAGTTTTAACTTGCTCTTCCTGAGCTTTTAACATCTCAGGAGTTGTAGCTTCTAAACCAAACTGACGCTCTTGATCTGCCAATCTTTCACGCTCTTGTTGAGCATACTCATCAGCAGCTGAAATATTACCTTCTGCCACATTGATCATGTACTCAATCAATCTCTTTTCTTTGGCATTTAATGGCTGACCATCCAATGCTTTCTGAACAGCTTTCTGTGTCTGACGCTCATTCAACTCACCAGCGCCCTGCTTTGTAGCAGGTCTGCCCGTCCACCATTCCTGCTTAGGGATCCACTCTGTTCTACCTTTTACTGGAGATAGCTGATCTTCCATGTCTTCACGGATTAGACGGCCACCAACCTGCGCCCAGCCAGCATTTTCTGCTAGGTATTTAAGCTCATTACGAATGTCTTCTGCGTCCAATTTAGCCATGAACTCATCTTTGGCAAGTGGTAACGTTTCCACTGGCTTAACAGGTTCTTGTTTTGCTTCAGCTGGAGTAGGCTCAACAGTCTCAATTTCTTCTGCTAGTTGTTTTTCTGCAACAGGCTTAGGAATATCCTGACCTTCTAACTCTGCCATCATTGCTTCGTAATCTAAGGCTTCACTGGTAGGAACTTGACCAACGCCACGAACCTCTACAGCTGGAGCTTCAGCAAACTCTTCTGTTGGCTTAGCCATTGTTGGCTCTACACGCTCAGCAGGAACAACATCCTCAGGCTTTACTTCTGTAAACTGAGGGGCAGCAGCACGCTTACCACGGTATGTTGAAACAGCCTCACCAGGAGCACCAAATACTTCACCAATAGCCTCAGCAGCGACTTCTGTTGGCTCAATTTCCTGACCAGCAACAATAGAACCAGCGGTTTCTCCAGCGGCTCCAAATCCAGCTTGACGTCCAGTTTCTTTACCAACTTCTTTAATTGTCTGTTTTACCGCACCTGATCTGATATTTGAGATTACTTTTTCAGCAGCGTTACCTGCGCTCATGAATGATGCGCCGTCAAATAAACCTACAACGCCAGACTTAACTCCGGCCTTTTCCCATGCTTCTTTGTGCGCTAAACCTTCTTCACGCAGCTTGGCATACTCACTACCAAACTGGTTCATAGCAGAACTTACGCCGCCGGTGGTTGCTGAAACCTTAGGATTCAACATACCAAATCTTGCAATTAATGCTGGCGCTGCAACAGCCAATGACTGAGGAAGACTTTGAATACCAAGGTCAACGATGATGCCGTTTGGATCTTCAATAAACTTCTCGCCAACCATCTTAAATTTGCCAAGCAATGATGCGTTTTTATATTCCTCTGTTTCAGGAAGATCTCTCATCATGGCTTTTGTAGAAGCACGAACACCATATTCTTTTTCAACATCTTTGACTTCTGTTGAATATTTAGCAATATCACCTAGATATTCTTCTAGTTTCTTGCGTGTTTCCATGTGCCGAGCTTTATCTTTCTCAGGCATACCTTCTAGACTCTTGCCGTACTTAGCAAAGTCTGCTTCTTGTAACTCCATTAGGCCGGCAATTTGGTTCTGCTTAACGCCCATCTTGGCATTGATCAAACCAATCTTTGCATCAGCAGTCAATAAATCTGATTGCTCACCTAGATATTCTTTTGCTTCTTGAATGAAACCTTTTTTACCAGTATCAAGAGTTCCCTCAAAAGGAACAAACTCCTGACGCATTCCCTTGGCTTCTTGCTCAACCTTATCTAAGCGGTTTAACCAACCCTTAAGACTTGATCCATACTTGCCTGGATCTTGCTCTGCTAGGTTGATGTAATGAGCTTTACGTAACTCTATGTATTTATCTAGATCGCCACCTGATTGCTCTAGGAACTTTTGCGCCATATTGCCTTGGTTAACGGCAGCATCAAAATGTACCAAAGCCAAGTCTTCTGGCAGCTTATCTGCGCCAGACTTGCGGTAATAGCGATCACTATAGATTCTTCTGGCGTCTGCCTCTGTCAAGTCTTTGACATTGATATCTGGGTTAGCAACTTGGTCAATACCATACTTGACCTGCTTGCCAGTGACAGGATCTTTTTCTCTGTAACCACCCTCTAACTCAAGAATCTTGGAGATTGCTTTATCTTCAAAAGCTGGAATTAGTTCGCCACTGAACTCTTTAAATTCCATGTGAATCTCCGATTATTTTGTTGTTAGCAGTTTACCATCTGGAGTGCGATACACATCCTTATTTGTCTCTTTATCTTTGCCAGCATAAACAGTACCAGCTGGTAATCCAGCAGGAATTTGTGGGCCAGCAGCTGCCGGCTTCTCTTCATCCCCACCAAAAGTTTTCTGCCACCAGCTTTTCTCTTTTGGCTTCTTAGGAGCTGCTTGAACTTGACCAAGTGGAGCTCGGCGAGTTAAAGGAATGCCTTCCTCAGTAAAGATCTGAGTGCGGATCTCTTCAATACGTTGATCAATTGCGTCATACTCCGGATCACCAGGCTGAAGATTAAGTTCTTGACGTTGCTTCTCAAGAGATTTAACACGTGGATCTTGGTTAAATAACTGAATAGCACGGCCATAAGCTTGTTGTTTACGATCTGTGGATAACTTAGCCACGTCATACTGTAACTTCTCTTTGTCACGCTTAGCCTTAAGAGCAGCATCTGCGTCACCACGAGCAAGAGCATCTTTCTCTTTCTCATCAGCACGCAACCATGCCATCTCTTGAGCTTTCTGTTTATCTTGCTCCGCAGCAAATTCAGCAGATGACTTCTGCTGTTCTTCTGCGCCACCACCTAGAGCAACGCCTAATCCTGACATTGGTTTAGCTTTTGCAATACCAGATAGATAGCTGATCAACTCACGCATAGGTTGGCCTTCTGCACGGCCAGCACGAGATGTCTGAATACCTTCACGCATTTTACGGCTTTCGGCGTACGGATCTTCTGATACACCAGCTAATTTACGAGCTTCCTTTTGTTGAGCAATCATGTCTTCCATGCTTTGCTCTTGACTAGCACGCTCAATAACCTTCTTCATCAACTCTTGTTCTGCTGTTAAGCCACCTTCTTGGAAGGCAACAATACCACCGCCAGCATAAGAATCTTTACGGAAATTACGGATTGGCAAACGAGCAATACCACCACGAGCCATTTGTACTGGTGCTTCACCAATACCTGCTGGTACTGGAGCTGGTGCATTAGCCATGCTTTGACCCATGCGTTGCTGACCTTGCATAGCACGTTGCTTTTGCAGGTTCATTAAACCTAGTTGCTGTTCAGTAGACTCTTTAATAGTAGGGGGTTCTTCCCTAGCTTGCTCAGCCATGGCCGCCTGTTCCATACCTTTACGGCGATTTAACTCACCCAATGCTAGGTACGGTGGAACCATCGGATTCTGACCATTAGCATAAGCCATGATTGCCTGAGTAGGCATATCTTTTAATTTGTCTTGAATTTGAACTAGATTTAACATATTAATCCTTAAACGCTAACACCTAGATTTTGCAATGTTTGTAGCAAACTTAAAAGACCTGCTGCACCACCAGCTGCTGATTGTGCTGCGCCAGGTACAGTTCCATAAGTATTAGTTGCAAAAGTTGTATAAGCAGGAACAGTCTTAAGAGCTTCGCTCATCTTAGTTAACTGTTCTTGTGGGTAATTAAACTCACGTAAATATTGACCATAATCAGCTGTTAATCCTGCCTGTTCAATATCACGCTGTGTCTGACCAGCAGATAACTGTTGTGCCAAATTCTGTAATCCAGCAGTCTGCTGTGATGTACCAATATCAGCCAATCCTTTTGCTCCGGCTTGACCTAAGCCTAATTCAGCCAAACGTTGCTGACGGGCTGTGTCATAAGCACCAGCATAACCTTTACCTGTGATATCAGATAATTGTGTCGCTAAGTTACGCTCACCTTCAGCTTCCATAATTGCTTGGCGGCTACCACCAAAAGCACCAGCTTGAGCTAGACGAGACGCAGTATTCATGCGGCTAATGTCTGCTTGACGGCGTGCTTCACGTAACTGCGGGTCTAATACAGAGCTTAGGTATGGATTCATGTAAGACTCTACAGTACCAACCTGTGGCATATAGCCTTCCATGGCTGTTGTAGCTGTCTGATATTGAGTGGGAACTGTTAAGTTACCTATACCTTGGAATGCTTGCGTTTGTAAATTAGATGGGCCAGCAGTTAGAGCGCCAGAATATGGCGTAAATGCCATGCCTGATAAAGCCTGTTGCTTATTCAGGTAATCCGTGATGTACGGGCCGTAGAACGTTGATGGGCCGTATTCCGTTGCTGAGGTTGGGTCTGCTGAAATGCCGCCTGTTAAATCTGCCATGTCAATTCCTTACGCTGGAACATACTTCTTAGGGTTAATCTGTTTGCCTTGCTTCTTTGTGCCTGTTCTTGCTTTTCTGACACGATCCATCATGCCATAAAGAACTTCTGCACCTGCGTCTGTTGAGCCATTACCAAGTCCAGATACAACATCTGCACTTACAACAAACTCACCATCTGCTAATCTTGCTGGTTTCTTACCACCAATAGTTGCTGGAATATCATCAGACATGCCATCACCTGGGCCTTTTAGCATTCTACCGCCATCTGAGTAACTTCCCAAGTTGGAAATGCCGCCACGAGCCATACTATCTGGCACTTGACCATAGTTATCTTTGGCGCTATCAGGACTCATGCCAGAACGCACAAGAAAATCTGCCTTACGAAGATCTCCAGCGCTCATTCCTTGACCCATTTTTAGGTACTCACCTAGGTCTGCTACACCACCAGAAGCCATGAATGTAACGTTCTGATTAGGCTGACCGCTAACGATGTCCATCAAGCCACCTTCTGCGGCATAAGTAACATCTGATAAGAATCTCTTTCCGCCGGCACCAGGGGCGCCAGTTGGAGCTAATGCTGTACGTGTTGCTGTTAATGGTCTTGAACCACCAGCTCCTGCTCCAGCCATATAACCACGGGCGCCACCAGTCTTAGGTGTAGAAGCAATGCCTAATAAACCTCCCAATAAAGCAGCTAATAAGGCGGCATTATTGCCAATTTTTCCAGGCGCGACTGGAGTTTTTGGCGCAGTTGGTGTGGTTGGGCTACCGCCACCAGGGGCGCCACCAGCAGTAGAGCCACCATAAGATGTTGTTCTTACGATAGCATTTCCATTAGCATCTTTAGTTAATGTTCCAATAACTTTACCAGCATCATTTTTAATAACTGGATTACCGTTCTTATCAAGCTCAACATAGTTGCCTGGGTCGCTTGCTAATGTTGAATCCCATAAAAGTTTTGCGTCTACAGCTTCTTTAACACCCGGGGCTAAAGGATTGCCATAACCACCTGTTAAGTCATAATCACCAGGTTGGTCGCCAATAGGTTCCCAGTTTGTAAATGGCGTGTCTTCAATATCGTAAGGTTGCTCCATAAAAGGAGTGTCTTCAATATCGTAACCGCTTACAATTTCATTTAATAATTCTGGCTCACTTGAAAATAAGTTACTAAAATCTAAAGAGCCTCCAATTTTTGAAAAAATGTCGCTGATATTATCAAAAATACCTGTGTCAGGAGTGGTAAGCTCTGGCAAATTATTAAGAATGCTAGAATAGTCTACGCTCGGACTAGAATCCCAGTTGTAAAAACTTCCGTCTTCTATTTCAAAATCATCCATTATCTGATTCCTTCTTTAATCTGCTCTTTGCCTTTGCTCATAAGGTATGACATCAATACCTTAGTTGGATCAACTTTGCCGCCTGTCAATATTGTAGGCGTTAATCGGGCTAATGTGTTAGCAAAAAGTTTCTGATATTTAGGGTCAATTCCTAGTTCGCTAGCCATTGCCATGCCTTCTGATGGCACCAAGTTGCTTGCGCCATAAGATAAAGCACCGCCAGCACCGCCCATAAGGGCACCAGTTCCTACGCTTCCACCAGTTAAGCCAGCAATACCGCCGCCTACAGTAGCCCCAGTTAAAGCTTTATTAGCCAATTCATTTGTAATTCCAGCGCCAGATAATCCTTCTGAAATACCGCTAGTTACTTGTGGAAGATACTTTGCGCCAGCATAAGCCATGGCACCAGATTTAGCGATATCTTTAAACTCGCCACCAAGAGCCGCTGTTTGAGCTGCTTTTAATGCGGCGTATGTACCTGGGCCAACACCTGGAATAAGCAAGCTTAACTCAGCGATACCTGGAATTGAGGCAATTCCACCAAAAGTATCGGTAAACCATGAACCTTTTTTAAGCTCCATTTCACCGTTGTAATACTTTAGTGTGTCCTCAATAGGAATTAGCTTGTCGCCTTCCTTCTTATAAAGAACGGCAGCATGGTTTCCTGATACGTCATCACGAGTAAATGCAGATGTTTCGCCTAGGCTATTTGTCTTGCCTGTACCAGTCTTACCAGCTATAAAGTAAAAGTCTTTAGCTTTCTCATTGACCGCATCATAAAGTTTGTCCTGCGCAGACTTATCCACAACCTGTGTTTTTGTTTCTGTACCAGTCTCAGGATCTGTAGTTGTAACTGTTTTATAACTATCCTTAAACTGTGTCGGATCTATACCAAGCTTTGTTGCTAAACCAGTTAAATCACCAGAATATGTGGCTGGATATGTTTGACCGTTTTCGTCCGTATATCCACCTGTTTTTCTTACACCCAACGCTGCTGCGCCACGAGCTTCAACGGCAGATAGAGATCCAGTATCCCAACCAATATCATTGTCTAGACGATCTGGTGCATTACCAGAAATATAGTCCGTGCCCATCTTGTCAAATACTTCATCAACTTCTGAAGCTTTTAAGACTGGAATACCTTTGTAATACCCATACTGACCACCTGTGCCAGCAGCATTAAAGAACTTTGTATCGCCAACGTCTTTATAGATAGTCAACAAGTCTGGGTTATCAGTAAAGAACTTTTGACTTTCTGCGCCAGACTTATTAGCAGCTTCTTTAATTAAAGAAGTAATGCCTTTTTGAGCATCTGTTTCGCTGGTTAAAGACTTGTCAAATACAGACTTTGCCTTGTTATAAACTTCATCATCTACTTTGCCTGTGCCAGTATAGGTTGTTCCCATGAGTTTGGCGTACAAAGCTTTTGCGTCCTCGGTATCTCCACCAAATGCTTGGGCATAGATATTAGCAATACGTGATGCTTCTTGGTTTTTATTTGCGTTAGATGTTGTGAATGCCTGTTTTACGTCTTCTCTTGTTGTTTCACCAGAAACCAATTGGTCAACAAAGTTTTGTTTTTGTTCAGCAGTAAATGCGTCAGAAGCGCCAGCACCAAATACATCATTGATGGTTGAATCTACATTGCTTCCGTATAGATTGCTTACCGTAGAAAAATAATCTGTAGATAGGCCAGATTTAGTAGGGTCAATACCTTTTTTCATGAATGTTTCATATTCATTTAAAAGGTCTTCTTCAGTTTCTGTATATCTTTTAACTGCCTCTGGAGTGTATTCGCCAGTTAAATATTTAGATGCACCAAGAACGTCTTCGCCCATGGTTGCGCCGCCAGCAATTTGCTTATAAATATCTGCTTTGTTGGTTGTATCTAATACATCTTTCCAGTAGCCTAAACCAACATCTTCCGCTTCTCTACCAAAGATATCTTTGTAAGCACTCTTGATGTAATTTTCTTCAGCTGCTGTCTTAAAGGCTTGATTAAACTGTTCTGGAGTAATAGCGCCAGATTTTAGTTGGCCCGTCCAGTAATCCAAACCTTCTCTATCAATTTGACTTTCTTCTGTGCCTACGCCAGTTCTGCCTAGCGTGGCATACGCATCTGTGACTAACTTACTGCGGGCGGCTTCTTGTGCTGCTTCATAAGCTGGGTCTTTGTTTTGTGCGGCAGCACCTAAAAATACATTTTTAAACTGATCTGGGCTAATTGCTCCAGAGCTAAGTTGACCAGTCCAATAGTCAAAACCACCCTGATCAATGTTTGATGTTTTTTCGCCAAAACCAGAACGGCCAATGTCGGCATAAGCTTTTGTAACTATGTCAGAGTAATTTATCGGACTTGTAGGTGAAGACGGTACATGTGAAATTGTTCCGTCAGGCTGCATGTATAAAGTATCAACATACCCTGAATCTCCTGCCACTAATCTGGAAGCAACAGCTGGATTTGCAACAGTAGTGCTTGCGCCAGGCAATGATGCAATACCAGTATCTGGTTGGATAGGAGATACTACTGGGCCTAGGTATGGTGTTATTGGATTAATGTCTGCCATGGTTAACCTATGTGTTGTTTCTAATTATAGTAGCCACACTACCAATTGCGCCAGTACCTACGGGGCCGATTGGGGTAACTCTTGTTAAAGGCGGCTGAGGTGCAGACATATATGTAATTGCGCCAATAGCTGACGGTGTTGATGGATGCGCATAAGGGCTTGTTTGGGCTGGCAAATACTCCATATAAACGCCATCTACTGGGCCAGTAGTGCTATAAGCTTTATCAGTTGCCCACCATAATTCTATGTCATCGCCAGCAGAAACAATAAATGGAATGGTTGAGTACGCCAAAAGATAACTTGGATTGCCAGCACTTTTACGAGGTGGCAATGTAAATTTAGTAGCGGATCTATCTACATCGTTGTTATTAACACGCAGCCAAACAGTCACATCATGATAAGCATTGTCAGTGTTTACAAACTGCAAACTATAGTCAATTTTGTAAGTACCGTCATATGTGGTGGTTGCAGCATTAGAGGCTAAAGAAAACCCAAAACCAGCATCCAAAGTATTCCACTTAACTATGGTTGGCGTATTGTCTGCTGTTGCGTATTGGTCTGTTGTATCAGATGCGCCAATATGAGGCAACGTAATTTCAGAACCTAAACCTGTAAATAAGGATGAGTTTACTTTTGACCCAGTAATGTTATTGCCAATAATATTACCGCCCTGAATGCCGCTAGCTGTTAAGTTTTGCAACGCAGCATAAGTTGATAACAATCTGTAGGTATTAACGTCTGTGGCATTAACAGTGGTTGCATCTAACGTGCCAACATCTAAAGACGGAAAGTAACCGCCATTATTTAAAAGCGTGATGATTTGGTCTAACGCACTATCTACTGAGTTAAAGTAAATACGTAAGATATTGTTGAGCTGATCCTGATACCCACGGTTATATTCAACCGTACCAAACGGCAGACTAGGGGATTTCTGAGTCTTTGAGATTGGCATTATCTGCGGCCATCCGGACGAATATCTATACGTGGCGCACCTAACTGCCAAGTGGTATCAATCTGGTTAGATTCAATCTTGAACGACATCTGACGACCACGAACACGCACATAAATGATGTCAGTGAACTGCTCAATAGGTACAGTTGCTGTTCTAGTTACAGTGGCATTATCGCTACCACCTACAGAGGCTGGATTGTTATAGCCAGAACCTGAACCTTTTAATGGGTACAAAGTCATTGTCACTGTTGGGCTGGCAGATGTAGATCCACGGAACGTTAAGTCCGGAACAATACGCCAAATAAACCCAAAGTTGTGGCCGTCATCTATGTCAAATTCAGAAGACTGAATGTAGGCAGAAATGGCTGTTGTAGTAGAAGTTTCGTTGTTATTTAAACCTTGCTCATGGTTAACAAGATTATTGCTGTAAGTAGCCGCTAATGGATAATCACGCAATCCTGAGTCTAACCATGCAGTACGTCCTAATGTGCCGTAGTACCAGATGTCCTCAGCATAGTTATAAATCACGTACTTATCCACAACCGTACTGTTTGCAGAGCAATAGAACCACCAGACTTCGTTAAAGCCTTCGTTCGTGCCAGCAAATATTTGGTCTGCTTGAGAGATATTAATATCGCTAAAGATGTATTGGCGTAAGTCACAACGGAGTGTTTGTACACGACCATCGTATTTGTAGAACTTATCCACACCCATCCAGTAAGTCACACCAGAAGCAATTACGGCTGCGTTTTGACTCTCAATAGATAAGTTATCACCCAATAATGTTGAACCCCAAACACCAGCGCCAGCGCCTAAATACTGGAGAGAATATAGGGAAGAATCCGTCCAAACTAGAATCTCCTGACGAGACTGAATGGCCGTTACAATCTGTGAGCCGTGAGAAAGAGTCAAGCTACCAGCCTGATTAGTAGCAGCTGGCGTCCAGTTAACGGCAGATTCTTGGTCTGACCAACGAATTAACATTGGGTTTTGTACAGATGTACCATAATCATTGCACCCGAAAGCAAACACAAATCTGCTGACGTCAGATACATAGATATAGTTCTGAATAGTTGGCACGTCTGATGCGCCACCTAATGAGTTAAGATTTACGCCACGAACAGTTAATCCAGTGGTTGCATCCCAGTAGTACATGCCACCACCACGTGGGCCAAAGATTAAGTCTTCACCAAAGTTAAGCTGACTCCATAAGCGTAATGGGTCAAAGTTAGTGGTACCAATACCCCAGGTACCAGATCCCCATGTTCCGGCGCCCCATCCAGATACTGGAACTGCAAATGCTGGGCCTGTATTAATCTGATAGGCCGCAGATACAGTGCCCCCCATAGGTGAATTAGACGCATCTGTAGCATTTGGCGTGGTGCCAATGGTAATTGTGTACGTATTAACGTCCACGTAAGTAATCTGAAACTCTTGATTAAAGTCAGCAGCGGTAACGTTACCACCTACATAACCAATGGTTGCACCACTAAATGTGACGAAATCACCATTTACGGCGCCATGAGCTGAGTCGGTAACAGTCACCGTTCTTGAACCATTTGTAAGAGTAAATGGATTTGTCAGTGAAACTGTAGAACGAATAGGCGTAATGTCGTTATATTGACCGCCACGCTCTATGTAAAACTTAAGGTTTGTTCCAAGTCCAACTAGGTTTAATCTGCCTAAAGTTACCCAGTTCCATAAAGAACGGCAAACTCCTAAGAATGTAGCAGATGAAATGCGCTGCCAACCACCAATAACTTCTGGCGTTCCCTGACGAAAACGGATTTTATTGCAGTCATAATACCCGCCTTCCGTGGTATATCTAGTATTTTCACGGTTGACGCCTGGTTTAAATATGAGCTTTTTTAATGGCATACGCTTATCCTAGGAATAATGCTCGTTCAGCTTTGCGCCTTAAATCAAGACCTCTTAGCACTTTGCCACCACCTTTGTTCCATTTCAACAGCTCATCTGATGCGGCATCCCACTCTTGGGCGTTGATTTTGCGCCTTAATGTAGATGATTGTAAGCGACCTGCACCTAGGTTGTAAACGAATGAAACAATGGCTCCAAGCTTCTTTTCATGCGCTACCAATACTGGGCATTGACGCAGTGCAGCTGGAATAAACTGGCGGCTAAGTGTGAACTGTAAAAGTTCTTCTGCCCGTTCTTTCGTGATGGGTGGATCCTGCAAGGAAACCTTGCGTCCGTCCTCATAAAACGTGGATCCATAACCGATTGTAGGAACACCCGCAGAACATAAATAAGGGGTCAAACGTAACCCCTCAAAATGCTTTATTAAGTCCACGGATTCCTGAGAAATCATTTTTTCATGTGCTTTACAACACGGTCTAGGAAGAAGAAGTTAACAACCCCCCAGAATAATGCTTGGTCATCAGGCGTATATAGGGCTTTTGCTACCTCATAAGAAGTATGCCCAGCAGCAAACAAAGCAATACCAAAAGTAATCTTTACCCCAAAGTAAAGGAATGAGAAGCTATACGCAAAGTATGGACGTACAAATGAGTTGCAGAAGTCTACAAACTTATTACCGGTAGGCTGTGCTTGAGCTACCAATACATCACGCAAAGCGCCAATATCTACGGCTTCTTGGTAAATCTTAGCCTCTTCTACCTTTTGGCTGCCTTGAATCTTTAGAAACTCAATCTGCTTGTCTTGCATGGCAAGTTCATGCGCACGCTCATTCTTAGCATCAAAGAACTTTAAAACCTCTGGAAAAAGACGGAATGCTCCACCTAATAAACCACCTAAAACTGAAGAGCCAACACTAAGAAACTCCATAATTAGCCCTTCTTCATTACTGTTTCGTTATCACCTTTGCGGACGATAACCTTCTCACCATCCACATCCACACTCATAGGCTCACGATCAGCCAAGCGGTCTAGACGTTCAATCAACTGCTTCATAATCTCAAACTCAGGCTTCTCTTGTTTTGGAGATGCGCCAGCAATGCCATTAAGCATGGAAATAAGAGCAACCAAAGATGAACCCAGTAGTCCCATCACCGCAGCAATCACATCTTTATCTAGGTATAAACTAGAGATGACGCCAATAATAACAATCAGGGCAATGTAAAAAAGCCCTTGCTTACCGATTGCTTTGCCCGCTACTTCCTTGGCTGTCTGCTGTGCTTCTATCAGTTTGATTTGATCCTTGATTTCCATCTCGTTGCTCCTTTTGCTTTTTAGCAATGTAATCACCCAAAGTCTTTTCGTTAAAAAGATCAGAATCTGGGTGATCATATTGATATGTCATGCTGCCTTTTTATACCTAGTAAGCGCTTTCAAAACCATGGCCACCTCTTCTTCCACGGTCATTCCAGCGTTAATATGCACATCCACTTTATCTGGTTTCTGGAACATGCGGTTGGTATCTTCAAATCTACCTTCTTTAATTCTGTCCACCCATACGTAAAACCCTTCGCCAAATTGGTCACGGGTATGTTCCGTTGGGCAAACAAAGTCGGCAATCGTATCCAAACCTTGTTCGTTTAACACATCAGATAAAGCGCCCATACGCTGCGCCTGAATTAACCGGTCAGCATATTCAAATCCTAAATCTACCCAGACACGATTTCTCATAGTGTCTGCATTAATATGCACTGCGCCAATTTCTTTAGCCAATGCCTGTGCAAGTGTGGTCTTGCCTGAACCGGGTAAACCCATAATTAAGATCTTCATAGTCGCTCTCTATTTAGATAGTTTGTCATTACGTTCCGTAGAACGCCCTTCTTTTGGACGACCTTTTATGGTTGTATTCTCAAAGATATCGCCCTCTTTCACATCATACGCATAAATTCCCATTTGGTGAACTGGGAATATGTCTGTTCTTAACATGATATCCAACGGTGCATTAATACCGTATTTCAACGCATGTGCCAGCATATTCTTGGCTACCTGTGGATCTATTGCGTAAGCATGTGCTCTGCAAATAAAGTGGTAGTTCGGGCCTTCTGAAGCATGTGGAGGCGTAGGCAATACCTGCCAGCCTAAATTAACTTGCTCATTAGAACCTAGGTAACAAATGGAATGATGAACCGCATGCTTTTTGTAAGCCTCAACCATAACGGCATCATGCTCCAAAATAACAATCGGTTTGTCTTGTTCTACGCATTTAGCCCAAAGACTAATGTGCGATAGCGCACACGCAACTTCTCCACGAGTCATGTAATGATCTGTTACTTTAATCATCTTCATGACTTGACTATGGTGATTAGGGGCTTTTAATTCACCGCTAATACCATCATAAGCGTCCCAATAGGAATAAGGCATGCCGACCTTTTCACAGGACTCGGCACACCTTCTTGCTAGAGATTCAGACTTTTCGTTACCACTAACCCGAATTATGTACGCTTTATCTACTTCTACATCGTATGAGAAGTAAAGAGACTTCATGCAATCAATGCGTCAAGTGCTTCGTGTGTAGAGGCAGCGCCAATAGCAGTCAACTTAGCTTCCATTTCAGCTTTAGCAGCTTCAACAGCAGCAGCGTCATAAAACTCATCAGCATTGTCGCTTAGTTGCTTGCGTGTTTGCTCTTGAGTTACTTGTGCAAACTTCTGCTTAGCTTGACCAGACAATGCGCCTTTGCGCTCATCAATAGTCACTTCACGCTTAGCCCAAACAATTTGTGCTGGGTTAGCGGTCAAATCAAATGAATGAGTTGTGATGATTTCACGATTAGGTGTTACATCTGGAAATACTTCCACGGCTTCACGCCATCCAGCTTGGTTCTGGTAGTCAGGGGTTGTATCCCAAACATCCGTCACTTCACCGTTTTTTACACGAATCCAATAGCCAGTTTTAGTTGTTGGCATCTCAAGCTCCTATCTGTTTCAGGTTAGTCTGCTCCCCAAAGAGAGCTTTTTTTACTTCATCAAAAGCCGCTGTCCAGTCTCCAAACTGGGTTTGTCTGAACAAACGAACACTGTCGTACCAGACTGTTTTATTTCCAGGTAACGCCCATAAGTAGTATGGCATGATTGGCGTAATAATCCAAGTAGGTACGCCCATAGACGCAGATAAATGCGCTACAGATGTGCAAGATGTTATCACCAAATCACACGATGCAATAGCTTCTTGTGTCTCACCCCAGTGATTTAATGGAACTTCTTTTACCCATTCAGGTTTATGTTGTGCGCCCTCATCTCTTTGCAATGAAATGAACTCTGCGTCATAGTCTTTTACCGCATTAAACATTAGTTCTGGCGGGAATAAACGGTGTTGTTCATGCTCAAAACGTGGATTTCCCTGCCATCTCAAACCAATTCTCATGCCGTTATGCGGCAACGTTGCCGGTCTTTGGATGTACGGCTTACCACTGATATTCTCGTATTCGTACTCTAAAGGCACAATCGCTGACATAGATGGTAGCCAAAAGTCATGATAAACGCCAAAAATAGCCTCATGTTGAACGACTGCATCTACGCCAGGCATGTTTACAAACAGACCAGCCAACTGACCAGAACAACAAACAATGGCTCTACATCCACGGTCTGTGATGTCTTTAACATGCCTTACGCCATGAATCTGATCTCCAAGACCGCCTTCTAGGTACAGCAATACCGTACCCTTAGTTTTACCATCCCAAATCTGGGTTGGAACATTAGGTTTAGAGTTACCAAATACGCCCTCAATACGGCCACGGTCTAACAACTTAGCGCCTTTTAATAGGTTGCCACGTTGCATTTCGTACCAACCACGATTGTAGGCAGCACGGTTATCCCATGGTCTTTCCTTCTCCAACTGCTGGGCAATCTCCCAACCTTTTTGGAAGTCACCCATGGTGGACGCTGCCAACTGCATATCTATGGCTTGTAAAGGTCTATCGCCTGTCTTTTCACCCAACCAAAAACGTGGCTGCAAGAATTGTTCATGGCCATAACCGAGTACATCTTCAGACTTTTGTTTGTGCTGGCGCTCTAGTTTAGGTTTGATGTCATGAAGACCTTTGACATTCCATACTTCTTCGTCTTTCTCTTCAAGACCTTTATTCTCAATCGCGTTTAAATTGTATACAAATGGTTCTAATCCCAAGAACTCATGAATGCGGTCAAGTTCTTTTTGTGGGTTATCCATTAAGTCGTCATAATCAACAAACAAGAAGTTCTCTGGCGCTGACTCATAGCCTTCGTTAAGGGACACATAAGAACCCTTAAGATGCTGGATTAATGGAGATGAACGCAAGAACTCTTGGGTATCTTCAGGCTTAGCAACACGAACAAAAGATGCCGCACAATCAGGCACATTACGCACTGTGGCAATAATCTTGGGCGCCTCACCTAGTACCTTAGTCATCGTCTTCATGATGTTTGGATTAGGCCAGCCACGAGATTTGTCTATCGTATGGGATTTACCAGACTCTTTGCACTTAGCGTCCACAATACCTTTAAGCAAATGATAGACTTCATCATCACTTTTCTTAGACGCTGCAATGGTTTGACTGGTTTCCCAAGCCTGACAGACGCTACCCATCACATCAATTAAACCAGAGGTTGGAGTTACATTTAAATTTTGGTTCTGATTAAGGATTGCGGCCAAAACGGTAGAACCAGACCGTGGTAGGCCTGACAAGAAATATAACATTAATTCGCTCCTATTAAGTTATATTTCAATTTATACCACGGTTTTGTTCTCATGTGAATTAAGATTTTAAAGCTGTTAAAGCCTGAAATATGCTACCTAACCTAACCCATGTTGTGTCAGCGCCAACCTGTACAGGTGAAGAACGATTATTTGTATCATTTAAACCTAACTGACCAACATCATAAGTTCCATTGTTTTCTCCCCATGACCATAATGTGCCGTTAGTTTTAATAGCTGTAGATAATCTATAGTTATTAACTAATTTACTCCATGTTGTGCCCGCAACTTGAACTGGAGAATTGTAGTTTGTACGATTGTTAATACCTAATTGGCCACGGTAATTATTACCCCACATCCATAGCGTGTTATCTGATCTAATTGCTCCACCATGGTTATAACCTCTTGCGCAAACAGACCATGTAGTTAATGCTCCAATTTGAACAGGACTGTAAATATGTGTAGCTGAGCTTGATACACCACATTGACCAAAGTTATTATGACCCCAAGCCCACATAGTACCGCTTGTTTTGATGGCAACCTTACCTCTAAAGTTTGATGAAATTTTAAACCAACTTGTATCTGTTCCAATTTGTTTTGGAGAATAATAAGAATTTGTGTTGCCAACTCCAATTTGATAAGAACCTCCATCTCCCCAACCCCATAAAGTACCATCAGATTTAATGGCATGGGTTGATCTTCCAACTGCGCTAATTTTACTTGTCCAGCTAGTTAATGCACCAATCTGAACTGGTGAAGATAAATCAGTGTAATTGCTTTGACCTAGTTGACCTAAATTATTACGACCCCAAGACCATAATGTTCCATTTGTTTTTGAAGCAATTGAAAAATACTCTCCTGATGCTACTCCAGACCATGTTGTCAATGCGCCAATTTGTACGGGAGATGAACGATTAATAACGTCATTTTGACCTAATTGACCAAAGTTATTACGACCCCAAGCCCATAATGTTCCATTAGCTTTAAGTGCTAAAACATTTTGTTGTATTCCTCCAGAAACAACAGACCATGTTGTATCTGATCCAACTTGAATTGGGGAAGAAACATCTGTTGTATTATTTTGACCTAATTGACCTTGGAATCCTCTTCCAGAAACCCACAAAGCTCCTTGAACAATAGTTACAGTCAAACTAACTGTACTGCTTGTTACGCTGCCGTTGCCGTTATATACAACCACATAATAATCGCCAGCATTAGCAGATGTAGCACCAGATACTGTATAGCTATAGCTAGTGGCGCCAGCAATAGGTGCGCCAGCAAAGTACCACTGATAGCCCCATGCGCCAGTAGCTGTTACGGTAAACGTGAAGTTGCCTTCTTCGGTAACACTTCCGCCAGTTGGTTGAACTGTGATGGCTGGTTGGATGGATGAGTTTGTTTTAATAGCTTGCGTACCATCAAAAAGAGGAGATTTGCTAACGCTCCACCATGTTGTTTCTGTGCCAACCTGAACAGGAGATGATTGATCGCTAGTGCTATTTTGACCCAATTGACCTTGGCTATTATATCCCCACATCCATAATGTGCCATCGGTTTTAATAGAAGCAGAATGCTGTCTTCCAGTTCCAACTTTAGACCATGTAGTCAATGCTCCAACTTGTACAGGAGATGATTTGGCAACAACAGTTCCATCACCAAGTTGCCCTTTAGCGTTCCATCCCCATGACCATAGTGTGCCGTCTGTTTTTGTAGCAATAGCATGAAAGTTTCCACATGAAATATCTTTCCAAGTGGTTAATGCACCAATTTGCTTAGGTGAAGAATAATATCCATCATTTCCTATACCAAGCTGTCCTTGTGCATTTTTACCCCAAGACCATAAAGACCCACCAGTTTTTCTTGCTATAGCAAATGAAGTTCCAGCAGTTATAAAAGACCAATCTGTAAGAGCGCCAACTTGAACTGGAGATGATCTAGATATGCTGTTGTTAGTACCTAATTGACCTAAAGCATTTAAACCCCAAGCCCATAATGTATTATTTGTTTTTATAGCCAATACACTATTTGATCCATTAATAGAAATCTGCGCCCAATCAGTCAATGCGCCAACTTGAACTGGAGATGATTGTGCTATATAGCTATTTTGTCCTAACTGACCTGCACTATCATCTCCCCAAGCCCACAAAGTTCCATCTTTTTTGATAGCAAAACCATTAGTTCTTGTTGCTGTAGCAACTTTCCATGTTGTCAATGATCCCACTTGAACTGGTGAAGATCTAGCAACAACATCACCTAAACCTAAATTTCCATAATTGTTGTATCCCCAAGACCATAAAGTACCATCGGATTTAACAGTTGAATTATTTCTGTTACTTTTTATTGATGATGCGTCAGTCCAATTTATGTCAGAACCAACTTGAGTTGGAGATGATTTATTTGTTCTATTGTTTATTCCTAATGCACCATAACCGTTATACCCCCATCCCCATAACTCTAGAGATAGAGGTTTACCAATAGCAAAGCTTCCATTAACAGATCTTGCGGCTTTGTTCCAAAATATACCAGAGCCAACTTGAATTGGTGAAGAAACGTTGCTAGCAAATCCTAACCCAAGCTGACCATTTGTACCAGCTCCGTTGGCCCACAATGTTCCATCAGCTTTAACAGCTAATGAACCACCGCTAGTTGATGTTATTGTTGACCATGTAGTCAATGTACCAACTTGTACTGGAGAATAAATTGTTGTTGTATTATTTAAACCTAATTGTCCAGTATTGTTTAAACCCCAACCCCATCTAGTTCCATCTGTTTTAATTGCAGCAGTCCATCTATCACCGCAAACAACATTAGACCAAGTAGTTAATGCACCAATTTGAACTGGTGATGAGCGATCAATTGCATCACCCTGACCAAGAGCGCCATTTGAGTTTTTGCCCCATGCCCACAAGGAACCATCAGTTTTTACAGAAGCTGCTGTAACACCAACACTATTTATAAAAGACCAATTAGTTAGTGCCCCAACTTGAGTTGGTGATGATCTGTTAACTCTATCATTTTGACCCAAGCCGCCATAGTAATTCATACCCCATGACCATAGCGTTCCATCTGTTTTTGTGGCAAATGAAGATGCTCCAGCAGCATTAACTGACGACCATGATGTTCCAGAACCAATTTGAACTGGAGAATTGTAGTTTGCGCCCTGAGTGTTATTACCTATTTGACCGTAATCATTTTTACCCCAAGCCCATAATGTACCATCTGTTTTAACAGCAAGGACGTTGTTACCATTTCCTGAAACAATAGACCAATTAGTTAAAGCGCCTACTTGAGTTGGCGAAGAGCGATATACTGTGTCACCTTGCCCAAGTTGACCTTGACTGTTTGCACCGCATGACCATAGAGTTCCATTTGTTTTAATCGCATTAAAAAAACTACTACCGCCAGAAATACTTTTCCAGTTTTGGTCTGTGCCAACTTGTGTTGGAGAAGATCTTGAAATCCTATCATTTAAACCTAACTGACCATTTGTGTTTAAACCCCAGCTCCATAACATCTTAGGAGTAAGCGGAGATGGCCATGTGCCAGCCTTCACATTCTGCATGACCTGTTCTAGTGTCCATACGCCAGGTGCAGTGCCGTATTCACCGCCTGTTGGCGCTGTTGGGTTCTTTATTATGAATCCGCCTGGGTATCTTTCTGACATATTTATATTCCGTTAATTAAGGTATTGCTGCTGTTGCCGCCATGTTTCTGCCGCGACCGCCTGTTGGTAATTTTTTCCACGACAAAGATGATGTTCCAACTTGAACTGGGGAAGATTTACTTGATGTATTATTTTGCCCTAATTCACCATTACCATTAGAACCCCATGACCATAAAGTTCCGTCATTTTTAATAGCAAAACTTGAATCAGCTGTTACTGTTATATCAGTCCAAGTTGTTAACGACCCTATCTGTTTTGGAGAATAATAATTGCTTGTATTGTTTAGGCCTAATTTTCCTTCAGATCCTTGACCCCAGGCCCAAAGCGTTCCATCTGTTTTTAAGGCTAAAGTAAATTGACCGCCACAAGCAACTTTAGACCAAGTAGTCAGTGCGCCGACTTGAACTGGTGAAGAACGATAAATGGTATTTCCTTGACCTAATTGTCCAGAACCATTATTCCCCCACATCCATAAAGCCCCGCTATTAATAGCCGCCATAAAATAACCACCAGAAGCTACAGAAGTCCATGTCGTAGCAGAGCCAATTTGTACTGGAGATGATTTGCTTGCATAATTCCCGCTAGTATTGTTTCCTAATTGTCCTTGAGAGCTATATCCCCAAGTCCAAAGGCTTCCAGCAAGTTTAATTCCTATGCCAGCTTTTTGACCTTGAGCAGCATATCTCCAAAAACCAGGAATTTGTTGAGGGCTTGTTTGATTCTCTGTGTTATCAATACCTAATTGTCCGTTTTGACCTTGACCCCATGACCACAATGTTAAATTTGATCTAATACCTAAAGAACTTTCTATTCCAGCAGAAACAAATGACCATGTTGTAACTGCGCCAACTTGCGTTGGAGAAGATCTATAAACTGTATTACCAAGACCGCATTGACCATTATTATTTTTACCACAAGACCAAAGAGTGCCATCTGATTGAACGCCTAAAAACCAACCGCTTCCAGAGGCTAAAGATTGCCAACCATTAGAACCAACTTGAACTGGTGAAGAACGGTTTACAGTATCATTTTGGCCCAACTGTCCGTTATCATTTTGACCCCATGTCCAAAGATATCTTGTTAATAAAGGAGTCGGCCATAAGCTAGATGCTTTAGCTTGCATTTGTTGTTGAAGCGTCCAAGCGCCAGATGCTGTACCACTTTCACCACCTGTCGTTGTCGGAGGAGTAGCGGAAATAATGCCGCCTTTAAAGCGCATTGACATGGCTTAACCTCTTAGTTAATCTCTTCGTATGAAACTGAGAATGTAATACCGCTTGCTGTTCCAGCAGTTACGGAAATGCACTTATCTTCTTCAAGATAAATAGCAGTCGTCTTATCAGTAACAATCAAAGAAGCATCAGCTGGTACAGACACTGTGCTTACGATTGGGAAAGCTGTACCGCCAGATGGTGCTGAACCTTGAGCTTGACCACCATTTGTGTAAATAGATACTGTGCAGTCAACAGCTGAAGAACCATTTACGTTAGCTGCAACGATTTGGTTAATCTTAAGAACTTTACCTGAACCAGAAGCGTTAGTTAGCAATACAACTGCTGTTGTGCCTGATGGTGTGTAGTAAGTTGTTCTGCCGTATATAGTCGTTACGGCTACGATATTTGGGGCTGCCATAGAAGTTACCTCTTTAAATAATTTATTGCGTTGTTTAACAAGTTGGTGTTGTCTTTAAAAGAACCTAAAGCCGTATTACAACCGTGGCATAAAAGTCCCCTTACTTTACCAGTTTCATGGCAATGGTCAACATGTAAACCACGCTTTGTAGTTGGCGCAGTACCACATATTGCACACTTACCTTTTTGGGCTGTGTGTAAAGCTTTGTACTCTTCAGAAGTAATTCCGTACATTGCCTTTACTCTTGTAGCTTGCTTGTCCACTGGAGACAGTGCATGCCAACGTTCTTTGCATTTTGCTTTATGGCATTCTTTACAATATTTATTTGTACGTCTGCCACTAGCATCAACATAAAACTTATCTATATTTATCTCACCACATGTAGGACACTTTGGCGATTTTTTTATTGAATTGCCTTGAGAAAGTTTGTACTCAGGATTAGCCCATCTAGCTAATGCCCTTTGTCTTGCTCCTTCTCGTTGTTGTTGTGTCCACATAAGTTATTGATTTATAACGACTAAAACCCAAAAATCATCGCCATGGCAATGCTCTTGCCTGTTGTAATACCTGCTGATGGTGTAGACCATGACAAAGCGCCCGAACCATCCGTTGTTAAAACCTGATTAGCGTCACCATCTGTATCTGGCATAGTTAGAGTATAACTTGTGCCTACTGTTGCTGGTGCTTGCAAAGCAACATATTGACCGCCAGAAGAATCTTCTAAACGTAAATCACCTTGTGTCGTAATGTTTATTTGTGTGGCTACTACTGTGCTTGGTGTTGTAGCACCTACTGAACCGTTAAGCGGGCCGGATAAACCAGCCGCAGTCAATGTTGTGCCGTTAAATGTTAGATTAGATGATCCAGCCAAAGAGCCGTTGCTGTTGTACTGAACCTGAGTATTAGAACCACCAATTGACTGGCCAATCTGAACAAAGTCTGTACCATCCCATGCAACCAAAACGTTAGCTTGTGGAGGAACTGTTACGCCAGTTGTTGCAGAACCTTTAATGGTTACGTCAGAGTCTGAGTTGTTGTGGACGATGTAAGCTTTACTAGAGCTTGGAGCAATGATGTTTCGTGCTACCCCAGGAGTTCCAGTAGGAATCAAAATTGCACAACGAGCTTGGTTGGATGCACCAGATCCAGAAGTTGTCAGCGTCCAATCGCCAGAAGCAACGCTTTGTGTTGCGACTCCAGCAACAGAGTCTTCTACTAACTGAGTAATCTGTTGGTTAACAACATCGCCCCATGTTCCATCTAGTTCACCTTCTACCGGTAGGGCAAAACCTAGTAGGGATGTATATGCGGTTGTCATTTATGACTCCTATTGAGTGTTTATATTAATCCAATCGGGTGATTGAACATCATTAATTGTTGTCCAACCACGAATTAAAACTGTTCCTACAGCACCTGTTCCACTTACTCCGACTGGAATAACATTTTCAGTTACTTTAACGCTAACAGTGCCTATTTGTCCACTACCAGATACGCCTGTTACAAGAATTAATTCTCCAGTTTTTGTTGTTACAGTTCCTACTGATCCAGTGCCACCTACGCCTGTTGCAGCAACCACCCAATTATATGATGGAGATACAGTTCCAACAGCGCCAGTGCCAGATACACCAACTGGAGTTATAGATCCACTGTATGTTGTAGCAACATTACCAACTGCACCATTACCAACCACGCCAGATACAGTGATTTGTATAGCTGGATTTTCATCTCCAACAGCGCCTGTACCGGATACGCCAGTAGGTGTAACTACTTTACCAACGCTAACATAAACGTCACCAATGTATCCAATACCTTCTATACCAATTGGAATAACGTAGTCGTCAACGTTAATACTGAAGTTACCAATTTCACCAACGCCTTGAACGCCAGTAGGAGTAAATACGCTTGCAACAGTTGCAGTGCCTACAGCACCAGTGGCAGATACGCCAAGAATAGTTGGTTTTACTACGTTTGTTACAGCATTTACGGAGCCATCACCTTGTACTCCAGATGGAATGTAAACGCTATCCACACGGATAGTGACTGTGCCAACGTCTCCGGTGCCAGAAACTCCAACAGGTATTACAGTTTTGTCAAGCTTAAAGGTGACTTCGCCTATGGCTCCCGTACCAGATACACCAGTAACGGCAAGCTCATAGACGTTTAAACCCCAGGAACCTCTGCTCCAAGGGCCGGAACCCCAGCCGACATACTCAATCATGAGTTCCTAAAATTAGGCGATTCTGATGATTGCTGTAGCTGCTGCCGCTGCTGGGAACTGAATAGTAAAGTCGCCAGAAGAAACAGTCTGATCACCGCTGAAGCTTAATACAGCACAAGCTGCGTTAGATGCGCTGTTGTTGTAAATCATAGCGCCGCAAGTTGTGAATGTAGCTGATGACCATGTTGTGTCACTAAAGTCACAAACAGCAGTTGTACCGTCAGCCACTGGAGTTACAGAAGTTAGTGTGTTACCACCAGTTGTGTAACCTGTACCAGAGCTAGATACTTCATCGCTGTTTCCAGTGATGTTTGAATAGTTTGTAGATGCAGCACCGTATGTGCCTGATCCAGCAGCAGCTGATTTTAACAAAGCAATCTTAAAAGTATTGCCTGTAGAAGCTGTAAAGTTATGCGTAGCCTTTAGGATTTCCACCTTAAAGCTGGTCGGCATTGCTGTGGTAATAGAAATTGCCATGTTAAATCTCCAATAATTTGATTAATTCAGGATGACCCGCTTCGGTGAAACGGTTTGCTAGAGTTGTGTTCCGAGACTCTATGGCTCGGTTCATGTAGAAAACTAACGCTTCACGGATATATTCCTTATAAGCTTGCGCTTGTTCACGAATAGCCGGATGTGTTTGATCGCCTACATAAATGATTTTGTTCAGAGCTTGTTCGGCTAATTCCTCTGGGGTAAAGCCACGATTGCTCACTGAATGAACTAAAACTGTTCCTAATTCTGCTCCGCCTGATGCGCTCAACATACTATTTCATCCTTATAACAGCAGCGGTAGACGTATCTGCTGGGAAAGTTACTGTAAATGTGTTAGTTGCTGTCTTATTAGACCCAAAATCCAAGACTGCAATCGCACGATTTGCCTTGCTTGCATTGTAGATGAGGGCGCAGCGACAAGTAAAGTCTGCTGGACTCCAAGTAGTATTTGCAAATGTTACATAAGCTGTGTCATTAGCTGAATTAACAGATGCGCCAGTCAATGTATTACCACCAGCAACGTATCCAGTGCCAGTGATTTCGTTGGTTGTCGTATAAACAGTCGTATTTAAATTTAAATCAGCAAAGCCTGTATACAAGGCAATCTTGATGGTGTCTGTATCTAGGTCATGAACACCTAAATACAGTTCCTTTTTAAAGGATGTGGTTTGTCCTTGAACGATCATGAAACTTTAATCCTTACTTGACCATCACGATAAGCATCCATACGATCTTTACCGTCACCCAAGTTCTTGAGCAACGCGATAGATTGAACATAGCGCTCGTTGTAAAGAGCAACCATGTCTTGTTCGCCCTTCATAAACGTAATAGCCTCTAATAAACATGCGTTCAATAAAGCGCTATCAAAGTTATCACCCAACCAGCTAGTACCAGCAGTAACAATAGACTCAGGATAATAAAAATAATGCAGTTCCATGGTGTAAGTTGCATCTGGTGTTGGGCCTAACAAGAAAACTAGCTCATTAATATTAGAGGATAACGGGCCAAAAATAGAGTAATGAGCCGGCGTTCCTGTATCAGATGGAGTTGGGTATGCTTGACGAATAAAGTTAACGTCTTTATTTAGCAGATATTCATAACTTCCGTCAGCGGTAATAACAGCTAAGGAGTAAGGTGCTAAAAAATCAGTTGGGCACGCCAAGTATTTGTTACCTGACGTTGTTGTACCAGTCACATTTTTACGCAAGTTAGGAAGCTGAACAGTGTTATAAATACGCTGTTCTGCCATCTTTGTAAAAGTGGCAAGCTCATCAGCCGTGAACGTATTCTCTGTATAGTCCTGGATATTTGCGCAAAGCTGTGTGTAGTTCATTAGCCCATCTTTCCACTAATCTTGCGGCCTTTGGTAGCAGCTCCATAACCACGCATTGTGCCTACGCCGTATGGATTAATCTTAGAGTAATTGCCTTTGCTAACACCACCCACAGAAATATTCATTTCATTCATGCGCTTAGCGCCAGACTCAGATTTCTGGTCTTGGTTGATCTCAGCTTTCTTACCCTTCATGGTATGTGGCTCTGCATATACTTCTGCTGGGCCAACTTCTTTACCATTTTTCTTCATTGAATACTTAGCCATGATTAGCCTCTCTTTTGAGCAGCGACTTTAGCTAAGCCACGACCCATAGTTTTCATATCAATGTTGCGTTTGCCGCCTTTAGAGCCTGTGCTCTTTGGGCCTTTCTCAATCGCTACTGTTGGGCCTGAATCACCTAGGTTTTTGCCTTTAGTTTTGCCCGTTTTTGTGACGCCATCAGCACCTTTTTTGTATGCCATTTTTAACTCCTTTAAGTTACCGTTATTGTTACATTACCAACGTAAGTTGTCACTGCTAAATTGTTTGGTGTTAACCCATAGTCGTCTTCTCTAGAACCACCTACGGGCGCCCATCCCCACTGTATCACTCGGCTACCACCTTCTGGCGTACCAGTTTGGTCTTCATCTAATCCAGTGTTGTCTAGCAATCGTAAACCATTTAAACCAGATTGGCGATATGCGTTGAAGTCTGGACGTGGATTACGTACTGCTTGCGGGTCATCAACTGGGTACATACCAAGTTGTAACTGCGGCTGATCTGGTTCCCAGCATTCTGGGCAAACTAGAATGTTCACATTCTTAGTTTTAATTACAAGACCACGCAATTCCTTTAGCTTATAGCGCTGACCACAACGGTCACATTCCGCAATGGAATACTTGCCAGAAGCAAACCTGTTACCCATTAGAACGCCCCACCACCACCTGAGCCAATAAATTGCTGACGTGGAACAAAGCGAATAGCCGCCTTTTCCCTGTCTTCACCAGCTGCTAAATCAAATTCTTCTGCATAAGCCTGTTTTAACAAACCAACACGGTCTGTTAACTCTGGGTTCTTCATAGCCAAGTAATACGCTAAACCAGCCACAAGAGGCGGTAGGAAGCGGAATGGCATGTCAGCAGTACGTACACCACCACCAGCGTCTTCAATGCGTCTCATGCGCCAATAAACGAACTGGTAGTATGGTTCTTCTGCCGTACCTTGATCTGGAGTTGGCCAAACAGTTACTGCCGGCAAATTAGGCACTGATACAGCGGCACCTGTAGTGTGAGCTGCTGCTGTTGTATTAGCCTGTCCACGGATACAGCTACCAAGATTATTGCCGTCAATATAGCCGTAATAAATAATCTCGCTATCCAACTGGATATAACCTGATGTAGCCAATCCAACTGTTGAACTAAGCGTGATTGTTGTAGCTGTTGAAGTAATCGTGCCATTTAATGTAATTGTGCTTAATGCGGTTTGACCAGACATACGTTGAATCCAAACCTGAATAGGACGAGCTTGCGTCAACTTGTTAGGAATGGTGGCGTATGTGGAAACGCTAATACGTGTGATGTTTAGGTCAGATTGTGTTGAGCTATTGTTTGGCTGAGTACGAATTACGTGCTCAAGCAAGTCAATTGTGTCTGTTGGTAAAGCATACGTGTTCTGACCTTGAACAAGGTTGATAGTTCCCTGCTCAATAGTCCACATATTAATGCCACGGTTAGCCCACTCAATCGTCAGTAAGTTCATACTGCGTCTGGCAGTACGTAAATCATAACCAGTACGCATCTCACGACCAGCACGTTCGTACGCCTCTTCAGCGATCTCCGTGAAGTTCATGTCAAAGTTAGCTGTACCGGATGTAGTCATGATTATTTACCCAACTTTTTTAACGTTTTTGCGAGGCGTGCTCTTTGCCCCAACTTGCCTGGTTTTTTGGCCGCTGCTTCCAGTTTTTTTGCTGGAATTGGCTGACCCGCTTTTGCTCCCAGAGCTTTTCTTAGCGACCCCGGTTTTGATATTGCTTTTTGAATCCACTTTTCTGCCATTTTTAGACTCACTTCTTGGCTGTCTTGGCCGCTTGGATGAAGGCTTCTGCGGTTGGGGCACCTTTACTTCCGGGCTTTCGCATCTTTTCTCCTGACCCAGCAGCCATGCGAGCACGCTTTTTATGAATGTTTTCATACAATCCAACCTTTCCGCCCTCGGCGTATTGGGTGAAATCCGTATCGTCACGCCGTGGTTTTCTCTTACCCTTTGGCATCTTAGTAGGCATTATGGCGCCCATACCACGGCTAGCTCTCATACGAATCGTCCTTTGGTTTTACCTTTAACTGCACAACCATCGCCACGCTTAGAAGCTGAAGATACTTTGCCGCCAGATTTGAATGGCTTGCCAGTTGCCTTGCGGAACTTGCCTTCCATACCTTCTGGGTTCTTACGAGCGCGTTCAATCTCACGAGCTTCAGCAGCAGCATTTTGCTCTTCTGTGCCCATGATGTTTTGTTTTAAACGGCGACCTAATGCACGTAATGGCCCAGCGATCATCTCGCGGTCAGCCTCGTTCTCTTCACGAGCCATGCGGTCTACCATTGCTTGTGGCAATTCACCACCTTCAGCATACTTTTTCATATCAGCACTTTCCGCCGCCGTACATCTTAACCATTGTGCCTTTTGTGTGACCCTTAGATACACAACCATCAGCACGAGTTACGCCACCTTTAGCCATGCTGTGCATGCGCTTTTCGTGAGCTTTAACTTCTTTCTTGGCTTCTGCTTTGCATGAACCACCGGCCTTCATGCCGTATTCAGCCTTCTCATGTTTAATCATAGACTTTGGAGCGCCCTTCTTTTCCATAAAGGCAATCTCTTTTTTAGCCATAGCTTTAGAATCTTTCATGGTTCCACCTTCTCTAAATTTTTTGCCTTTATCGGCAGTTAAAAACTCCTCGCCTACTGACTGAGGAACTCCTACTTTCTTGGCAAACTTTGGGTTTTTAGCCACGGCTGCCATGAAGTTATGTTGCTTTTTACTAGTTGATGGCACTTCTTTGCTCCCGCATAAATGTGTCCAACTTGCTTTCTAACCTATCCAAACGATCCAATACACGATTGATATCGTGATGAACCTCTTGTTTAGTTACGTACTCTTTAGCAATCTCTTCACGCGTTCTGTTCAATAGAATCTGAATACGTTGAATCTCTTGCTTTTGCTCTTCTGTTTCTTTATCTCTTGCTTTAATGCCCCAACCAACCAACGCTAAGATGATTGTTAGTGCAGTATTCCAAAGAATTGATGCTTCTATCATTTGCAGCCCCATCTCTTCAAGCTTGCGGCCTTACGAGTAGGACGCCCTTTTTCGTCTTTCATTGGCCCAGGCATTCCAGACATGCGAGCGCAGAACGACTTCTTACGTCCTGCATCCGCTTTAGTCTTTGGATTTGGCGCTGGCGCCTTTAAATTAGATCCAGTCGCAGCGTTGTATTTAGCACGACCTTTGGCAGTTAAACCCGCCCCTTGAGAGACGGGCAATTTTTCGCCACGACCTACTGCTAGAGACGGATTCTTCTTAGCCATAAAACACCGTGATAGATGTGTTATTCAAAGTAGCAACAACGTTTGATTGGAATACAATACCTTCGCCCGGAATAAGCACGTTAAACGGCTCTCCGTTAGCAGCAGTCGCAATTAAAAGCTTTTGCGTGCCGCCATCGCTTAATGCTGCATTACCAGCAGAAGAACTAGGAGAAATAACGATACCTTTTACACGAGTTCTACCCGCGTAAATCTCACCTGTTGCGGCTAAAGATTTAACCTGTACATCGGTTTGCATGCTCATAAGAGCCTCCTAATTAGGTAGCTGATAGAGCGCCAAGTGTGTCGCAACGCAACCAAGCAGAACCGTTACCAAAAGCAACAACTGCTGAACCGTTTGCTCCGTTAGAAACGTAGATTACTTTACCTGCTGTTTTTGCTGCAAGTGCGTTTGCTGATGTAACTGTATAGCTAGTTAGAGTGATTGTGCCCGCTACGTCACCTGTTACGTTACCAGTAGTTGCACCGATAAAGCCGTTAGTAGATGTGACTGGGCCGCTAAATGTGGTAGATGCCATTTTAAATTGTCCTTCATACAAAGTTCGGCTTATTTGTCTTGTATGCGTCTGCCGGGGCAGTCAAATAAGCGGGTTCACCCGGTTTGAGTAATGTTACTACTTTTCTATCTCTTTGCAAGTATTTTTTGCAAATAAAAAAACCCCTCCGAAGAGGGGCTATCTCACTTAGCGAAGTATTAAGCTGCGCCTTGTGAACCGAACATACCCAATGGGTCTGACCAGCCGAAGCTGTAACGCTCACGAGCCTTGTAGCGTACGTTACCAGTGTCAAAGTCACCGTCCATTGATTGGCTCAATGGTGTACGAACGAAGTGCTTCATGCCGTTAGGAACATCAGTAGTCAAGTACCAACCGTTTGTGTCTGTCAAGAAGTGGTTAATTGTGTAACCTTCTGGAATAGAACCGTTGTTCTTGATTGCGTTGATGTCGTTATCAGCTGTGCCAACACGAAGTTCAGTTTCCAACAAGCGTGTTGCAACGAATTGCAATGCTGGTGGAACGATCAACTTCTTAGGTTTAGCAGCGATCAAAAGACCACGTTCATCTGTCCAACCAGCGATTTGAATAACAGCATTTTCCAATGATGTTTCGTTCAAGTCTGCCTGTGTAGATGGTGTGTTGCTGTTTGTGCCACCAGAAACTAATGGGTGATCAGTTGCGAACAATGTCTTGCCGTCACCACCAGTATAACCAGTTGTGAAGCCGTTATTTAACACGTTAGCAGCTTTAACTTGCTTAGTGTAAGCCATAGCGCGAGCTAGAGCTTTTGTATAACGAGCTGACAATGAATCATACAAGTTGTCTTCAATAGCCTCTTCAGTCAAGCTGAAACCAAGAGCGATAGTCTCGTGGTTGTAGCGTGCTGTCCAAGCTTCTTGAGCATTGTCATAAGCAAGAGCAGAACCTTCGTTTTTAACTGGGGCTGCACTGAAGCCAGACAATTTAGTTTCTTCTTCAAAAGAACGCTCTGAAGTCTCTGTTTCGTAGATTTCTTTGTGTTCTTCACCGTAGCGAGCATACTCAAGTCCAAACAATGCGTTCAAACCCGGTAAGAGCTCTTTTAATAATTGGGCGCGAGAAATAGCCATTTAAGTCGCTCCTTATGCTGAGAAGTCGTTGCCAGTAGTTCTGGTCAACTGTGGGTTGTTCAAAATAACAATAACTTCACGGAAGTTTGTCGCGTTTACAGCTGTTTCTGGAACAACACCAATTACTTTAACTGGTAAATGTACCAAGTTACCAGCACCTGCTGTTGGGGCTGTTACGCCTTCACCAGAGTCACCAGTAGTTGTAGAACCAGTATTAGTTTGGTCAACAACTAAGTTAACGCCAATAGCCTTAACTGTTGTAGAAGAAACGTTACCAGAACCATCAGTTACAGCAACTTTATAAGCAGCCTTGTCGTCAACAACAACATAAGCAATAGCAGAAGAAGCAGCAGCATTACCTGGGTAGTACTGAGCTTGAACTGTTTGACCTTGTGTGTTTACGTATTGGCAACCCATAAATACGCCAGCCGTTAGGTTAGCAGTAGATACAGCGTTGTTTGTAACGCCAGATTTTACGATTGTGCCCGCAGAGACATAAACCAAATCACCGTTCTTGATAGTAGTGCTTACTGAAGCGATACCATACTGAGTAGTAGCGCCAGCATAAGCCATACCGTCTTGACGGTTGATAGGTTGAAATCCGTACGGAGCGCTTACTGTTGGATAAGCCATTTAAAACTCCTTTAATTTAAAAAATTACTTGCCTTTACCGAATGATGTCGTTGACTTACGTTCTGCGAACAAAGGCATACGGGCATCACTCTGTCTCATAAAGCTATTGTCTACTGCACTAGCCTGAGCGTCAGTCTGCTGCTGGTAATAAGAATTACGCTGCTGAACCAACTCTTGAGGCGTCTTGCACAACAATAACCCACCAATCTCAATAGCGCCTTGAAAGCGACTATTAGGATCAATTAGCAGTTTAAATTTCGGTTGTTCTTCAACCTTAACAGGCTCCCATCCTTCACGGATTTTCTGAGATAAGTTACGGGCGTCTGCTTGTCCATTAATAGAAACACGGATCCAACGATAGCTAAAGCCGGGTTGTTTATCAGGCTCAGGAAGCAACTCCGCGGGCATCCACTGCTTAGGGCGCTCGGTTTGTTGTCTAGATTCTAATTCACGTGGTGTACGATTTTCAGCCATTTTGTTTCCTCATTTCTGCTATTTGTTTTGCATACAGTTCCAATGGAACTCCTAATTTTTTAGCCAACGCTACTTGCGTCTGGGTTAACGTTACCTTCTTTGCAGCGGTACTACGTGTCACAGGCGCAACTACATTAGCCTTCTTCTGACGTGGTTCTTCAGCGTCCTCAGATACATCCTCCTCTGCAAACTGATCGGGAAATACCTGCTTCATCCGAGAATCAATCTTTTCGTAGTATTCATCACTACGAGGATCAATTCCAGACTTAACCAATTTTTGATGCAACCCAAGTGCGAAGCTGGTCATTTCATCGTCTTGGCCAAACCATTGGTTGCGTTGTTGCCATCCCAATGCCTTGGTATCTTTTGCAACAGGTTGGGGTTCAATCTGCTGTTGTGGGATTTTTACCTCTTTTTCTTCCTCTTGTAAAGCCTTTGGCTTAAAATTATTTATACGGTCAGCTTTAATCTTAGCTGCCATCATTTCATCTTGAGCCTCGGAAAGAGCGTCTGCATCCCCAGAATCATAGGCTTCTTTGAACTTTTTCTTAGCCGTAGCTAACTCTAATTCAACAGCCTTCTTGGCTTGTTCAACCAAGGCAGTTTGCCCTTGATTAAGAGAACCTTTTAGTTTTTTGTTCTCTTCAACCATTAATTGCGCTAAACGGAAAGCCTCTTCCTTCTCACGCTCTAAGGCAGCCGCACGGTCTCGCTCATAATTTAACCCGCGGTTTAACTGCTGGATTCTCTTAACAACACGGTCACTGTTGATCTTTTCAAGTTCTTCTTCAGTGGCTGCGGGAACGTCAGCTTCTTTAGATTTACCCTTCAGTTCTTCAGGTGTGTCATCAACAATCTCAATTTCAGGTTCTTCAGATTTAGCTTCTACAGCCTCTTCCTTCACCTGTTTTGTTTCCTTCTCTTCTTTTTCGTCAGGAAACTCAAACTCAACTTTTTCAAATTCAGGCATTTATCTCTCCTTAAACTCTAGTGATGCCGCGTGGATCTTGAACTACGGCCTCAATTGAATCGTCATTAATTAATCTGAACTCACGGCCATGAATCTTTAGTCGTGTGCCAGAGTTAGGACGGGCTAGGATAAAATCGCCTACTTTGCACCATGGCCCAGTTGGGAAACGCTTGTCGTCTTTATAACAATCAGGCCCCATCTTGACCACAAAAAATACGGTAGAAAGAACTTCTTCTGTGTGCATGGTAGAGTCGGCTTTAATCAGTCCACTATCATACTTATTTTCAACTTCAGGAATTGCCACCAGAATGTGGTACCCAACTGGTTCTGGTAATTGTTTCGCTTTGTCCTCATCGCTTTCTGGAACGGCAGTCGCTTCCGGTGCGTTTGGATCTGTAGCGATTAAGATTTCACTCATCGTCTGAATACTCCTGTTTTTTAATAAGGTCTGTTAAATAAGCATCTGCGGATTCCAGACCTCGGATAAACCCACAAATGTCACGGTATTCTGCGTAGTCTTTAACTGCGCCAGAACTCAAGTGCTCCGTGCGGTTTTTAATTTGCGCACGGATTTCATTCAGGAAAACGTCTACAACGGTAATCATTTAGCTTTTCCCATCATTGCTTTTGTTAACTCTAGCTGTACTTTCTTGTCGTCTGTATCAGCCTTGTTCTGAAGTCTTGCCTGTTCTTTCTGGGCTTCAACTCCAATACGCTCTCTCTCCAACTGCAATCTCTCTTGAGCCAACTGGATATCAGCGGCGTCCTTCTGAGCTTCTCTCTGCTCTTTCTGAGCTTTGAGCTGCAACTCTTGTTGCTGCATTTGGATAAGCGGATCTTGCGCTTGCTGCATAGCTTGCTGTTGTGCAGCCTTAGCTTGGTTCATCTGCAACAACTGAGTTGAAGCTTCTGCAACCAACTTAGATATTTGAACTTCAACATCTTCTGGAAGGTTCTTGTCTGGAGCTGGTAATGGAACACCCAATCTCTGTTCAATATTTCTACGATATTGATAACCCAAGTGTTCAGCAATATGAGCCATCATCGCTGCTTGCAACTGCTGTGCCATTGGGTTCTGGCCAATAGTCGCGGCAATCATTGGATCTTGAATGAATGTCTGATGAGCAGCAATATGAGCATCATGATCTTGATAGATAAACGCCTTAACTGGTTTACCTTTCAATACAGCCATGTTCTCAGATACTGGATCTTTTGGCGTCATATCATCTGGCAACGGCACCAACTTATCAGCATCTTTAATACCAATCACATTCAACATCTGACGATGTAATTGCGGTAGGTCATAAATCTGCGGAGCAGTCGCGGCCATCTGCATCACTGTCTGATACTGAATAACGCGTTGCGCCATAGTCGCAGCATTAGGATCAGATACTGGAATTACTTCCACTAAGTCATAATCACCACGCTTTGCTTTAGGAGCTGCACCTTCAGGAACGTATGTGTAATCTTCTGGTGTGTAGTCCTTGATGATCTCTTTTAACAACTTGAACTCGTTCTTCATCGCATAGTGAACGCGAGCTTGAACGGCACTCATTGTCTTTAGAGTTCTCTCTAACAACGCTAATGTTGTACCTACTGGCGCGTTAGCAGACATATCACTGATGTTCAAATCAGCCACAGCACCTAAGCGGCGACCTTCAGCAGTGATTTTGTCTAACAACATATTCAATACTTGACTTGGCTCTTTGTACGGCAAAGTCATGATGTTGTCTTTGATAGCTCCAGAAGGCACATCCACATCTCGGAATTCGCCCGGAGCGATCGGTGTATCGTCTCCCTTAACACGGAGGCCTCTGGATTTCAGTCCGCCCGGTAAGTTGGATAGCGTGCCCGCATCTACTAACTGACGAATCAATGCTGTGCCAGCACGAGCATATCCACCAACCAAGTGAACAAGACCCATACCGTAGAAGCCAAAGCCTGGAACGTAAACGTAGTGAACAAAGTGCTGACGCTTTAACTTGTTCTTATCATCTGGTTCCCAGTTACGGCGAATAGAAAGAATTGTATTTGTACCCTTCTCATAAGTAATTACATAAGGAAGAGCAATACCTGTTTCTTCGCCATCTTTATCTACATCTTCAAAGCCAGGCAAGTTCCAGTACACATGAGATTCAGCAATCTGATAGCGGTCATCATCTGTAATGGAGTAACCAATTTCTTCAGCCTTTTTCTTCTCAATATCTGTAGGTTCGTAAACTGGCTCACCTAATTCAATATCACGATAGAATCCAGCAACCTGTAACTTACGCAATTCATTCTTAGTCTTACGCATCAAGTGAGTTACACGCTCAGCTGTTTCAATATTACTTGCGCCATAAGGAACAATCACATCTTCAGCTGGGATATATAACGCTACTGGTCTGCTTAGGCTTGGATCATAGTAAAGCTTTTTAAATGCAGAACCTGCTAAGCCCAAAGAATAAAGTAAGCGCTCATGCTCTGGACGGTAATCAATCATCTTCTCCGTCAATTCATAGTTCATGTCATCTTGAACACGAATCGCTGCATCTTCTTTTTTCTTGGTGCTCTCACCAATAATCTTTGTTTTAACTGGGCCAGCTGCTGGGAAAGTCTCAGTAATGCTTTCTGCTTGGAAGCGAATCGCCGCCTCTGAAAGAATTGTGGAGAATACGCCACAAGCACCATTCCATGGCTCAGTTCTTTCTTCGTATTTAAGACCTAGAACTTCTAGACCTTTAACAAAAGTATCAGCCCAATCTTTACGGCTGTTGATATCAGAATCTACTTGGCCAGCTAGTTCACTACCTAAGTCTTGCAGAACGCCATCATCTAAATACTCGGCAAGGTTGGCATCAAAATCATCTGGGCCTGGCTCATCAGGAACAACCTCAATCTCCATATCACCCGCAGTGATTGTCACCGCATCTGGATTTTCAATCTCAATCTCAATTGCTTCTTCGTCTTGACCAAGAGTTTCCAATCCTTCTGGTGCTTGGTAGAGTCCTTTATCTATAGCCATAATCTGTCCTTAGTAATATGCGTTTCTGCGTTTACTCTTGAAGTAAACAATGTCATCAGGTTCGTCTGATTCTAGACGTATAAATCCGCCCTTTCGGAATCTTATCAGTGCTTGAGTACTACTGTCCACCAAGTCATCGTGTTCTGAGTTAGGAAATGCTGCCATTTCTTCAATTACTTCTTCCGCCCATCTTGTAGGTGGCGCCCAAACCTTTCCGCTGGCAAATAAATCACTCACAGAATTTAAACGAACTACCTTATCGTTACCCCTCACCGGAGTAAATTCAGATACAGGTATTCCCATCTGTCGTAATTCATAAACTAATGGCGCACCAGCAGCTTTTGCTTCCACAATAAACGCATCCGGTTCCCATTCTTTGTAATATTGAAGAGCTGCTTCCTTCAATTCAGGAAACTCCATCCTTCTTTTCACCGCATCTAGCAAAATCACGTGCGGATCATCTGGATTCTCATCCTTATAAAACACACCCCATGTCGTAACAGCAGAATAGTCTGACCTTTCGTTCTTGGTGAACGCTGTATCCCAGCTTTGTATGACATATTCACATCTCGGGGGCTGTTCTGGCTCCCAAATCTTCCACCATTCACGCTTAACAATCGCGCCTTGTTCAGAAGTTGGCTCTTGTTGGTACTGAGCCGACCATTTTGACACCGGCAATTCATTTCTTAGCGCATTTAATTCATCATAAGACCAAAATTGTGGCCATAAAGGGTTCTCGTTCGGCAAAATCGCAGGTAAATTGATCACCTCCCAGCGATCCCCATCCCTTTCCTCCGCCGCCTTCAAAATTCTGCCCGTCAAATCCCTCTTTGCCCAGCGTGTCATCACGATCACAATCGCACCACCTGGTTGCAAACGCTGACGTGGGCCTGATGAGTACCATTCGTAGACCTTATCGTAGACTTCTGGGTTCGTAGAGGCTATGGCAGCTTCTTGTTCTGAGTGCGGGTCGTCAATAATAAGCAAATCCGCGCCTTTACCAGTAACAGTACCACCCACACCAATAGCAAAATACTCGCCGTTCCCGCTAGTAGACCAACGACCAGCAGCCTTACTATCAGCCCTAAGGTTGACGTTGGGAAATATCTTCTTATAAACATCTGAATCCACCAAGTTACGTACTTTCCTACCAAAACCTACAGCCAATTCCGCCGTGTTAGAACACTGAATGATCTTCTTACCAGGATATTTACCCAAAAACCACGCCGGCAACATATAACTGGCAAACTCAGACTTAGTATGACGCGGTGGCATATTGATAATAAGACGCTTACACTTCCCCTCGGCAATCTCCTGAAACTTCTTCGCCATTAACTTATGATGGGCGCCGTCAATAAACCCAGGCCACATGGTATGCACAAAATCCAAAAAGTGCTCACTCCCCTTCTCCCGCACCCTCGCATCCTTATAAGCATCTAACTCAGCCATCAACCCCTGCAACTGATCAGCCGGCAAATCCTTAATGAGGTCTTCTAATCTCATTTATCCCTCATATATAAAATCAACGCAATCAGCATGATGTACATACTCATTTGATATTCCTGAATCTGGCATAACTCGGCCGCAAAGTCCTTCTCCGGTTCGGCATCTTCTTAAGAGCACCCATCTCCACCAAACTCTTAATGATCCGACTCACATTACTCCTAGACTTAGAATTAATCACATACATGATCTCATCTATGGACGGCGAATATCCCTTGGTCTCCCACCAAGTCTCCACCACCACAAAGACCTCACTCTGCTTGGGCGTCAAAATATTACCCCCTACCCTCTTCCAGGGTACCTAAATTAGAAGGGGGGTCTTCCTTATATTCTTCCCATCCAGCATCCGCCACATTTATATCAACCCCCACCCCCTCTTTTTTACCGTCTTCTACTGGTAACGTTACCACCTCATCTTTTTCCTCTTTAAAATCAACGTCTTGTGATTCCGTATTCTTACAAGTTTCTGACGAGTTAGTATTTTTTAGTGGTTGAGTGAGTGGAATACTATGTATATGTAACCCATGGTGGTCGTTTGCATCCTCGGGGGGTAGGGAGTGGGTGGGATGGTCATTACCCGCCTTTTCCAATGGTGCACCCGTCAATTGTGCAAGCAAGTCTTCCGCATCTGTATCCTTAACTTCTTTAACCTCTGCTGAAACTATGGTCTTGAGCTGATCTAATAGTCTTTCCTTTATCTTGCTACTCTCATGGATGACAACACTCTCTCGCCGTTCTGTAAATGCGCCCACATCCGAAAGCTTACCCAATAGCTCTAGGCATTTAACCCGTTGAGCAGGGGGAAACTTCTCATCCAAGCTATGTTTAATCAGCTCAGAGAATAGTAAACTCCTCGTTTTCTCGGGCAATTGATATTCCCTCAGCTCATTAGCCCTCTTATAAGCCTCTATCATTAGGTCTACATGAGGCTTTTTGCTCTCTTGGTGAGCATCAGAAGCAACGACTGCGGGTTTTGCTTTGGTGTTATATGCGTTTCTGTATGCGTCTGCCTTGGTTAAACCATCCGCTATTCCCTTGGCGAACTTCTTTTGCTTGGCGGTTAATTTAATTCCTTGAGGTGATCCTGAAAGAATAGTCTCTATAGGGATACTCTCTATAGTCTTCTCTATGTCTCTTTTACTGATCTTAGCCATATTTGAAATATCTGCGTGCTTTTAAGGGTTCGTAGTGGTCAATACATAGGTATTTAATGAGAACAACTATAAACCATATATTTACTGTATGCAACCACACCATGTAAATATCCCCAGTATGTATAAAAACCCATTAGGGAAACCGATAGTAAAATATATATAAATAATACTTGCAATCGGTATATATATACCTATAATAAGTGGGAAGCAGTAGGAAATGAAACACTTAACCAAATGGAGAATGACACTATGAGCAACTATACACAACAACTAACAGGTGCAGAGATGGAAGCATATATAGCCAAGAGATTTAACAAGGAGAGCAAGACTATGAAAGATATTCAAGCAAGCGCGTTTTTTTATGTTGATGGAATCCCCACAAAGGGCGACTGGGTGGACTTGCGTTTTATCACCGAATGGGACGAGATTAGGGACGAATTAGCCAAGGCATTAAGCATTGAGGCAGACGACATAGACGAGATTCTCTGCGCTGATGTGGACGGATTAGCGCGCCACTTCTACGCAAGCAATTGCGACAGTTTTGACCTTGATGCGTGGGTAGAGTTTAGGGACGACTTAGAGAAGAGCTACATTGATGCAGAGATAGCAGACGCATACCTAGAAAACTGCGGAACTGGTTCAGTATCAGACATTGAGGACGCGTATAGCGGAGAATACAAGTCTTGGGAGGACTTCGCCTACGACATGGCGGAAAACTGCTTTTCTATCCCTGAGGAGATATCCGCCTACTTTGATTATGAGAAATTTGGGCGCGACCTAAGTTATGACTATTTTGAATCTAACGGATATTTTTTCCGTAATTGCTAAGGAGAATAAAACCATGGGAATACTTTACACAATACAACCCGAAGACCTAGAGCCGGTGGAATTTACGCATTTTGACTGTTGGGATGAATCCGACACATGGGCGGGAATTGCACGGGCGTGGGGTTCAACCCTTGGCATCACACTGCCCGAAGATTCGGAGGACGCGACCATTATGCAACTACTGCGACATGGTTTTGACGTTTACGCGGGCGATAACTTTATTGAGGTTTATTACCAACAGGGGGACTTATGACACCAAGAGAAAAACGAGAGATGCTAACCAACGCAATCATTGACGACATTATGACCAA
>JACCDQ011117684.1_pt1 | contig 47133 bp, 48 predicted proteins | sample 7446031 | NCBI WGS metagenome assembly JACCDQ01 (sample SAMN15323442, study PRJNA562643) | freshwater metagenome | isolation source: river surface water | place: USA:Blue River Watershed | collected 2017-08-17
CAGCTTGAAAGCGACTTCGTATTTTCACGAACTTTAGCGATAATTTGGGCTTCGCCAAGGCAATTCGCCATAGAAGCCTGAGCAACGACAGAAATAAGTGCAACAACTAGTAATTTCATAAGGACTCCTTATATTGGGTTAATCAATGAGGCCACTTTATATCATAAGATGATCTATTTCTATTGTCAGGATTCTGTACAGATATTTAATACAAAGTTTTAGTGGCTCTTTTTTCGGGCTTCTTTTGCTTACGTAATTCTTTGATTTTGTTCTTTTCATCAACGAATACCACTGTTGGTTCGTGGTCTTTGGCGTCTTTTATGTCTATTGAAGCGTAGGCCACGATGATAACCTTATCACCTTTTTGAACGTGGCGGGCAGCCGCTCCATTAAGGCAAATTTCGCCTTTTTTGCCTTCAATGACATAGGTTGAAAAGCGAGCTCCGTTATTACAGTTATAAATGTCGACCTTTTGATTGATAAAAAGCTTGGCCTCATTAATCAAAGATTTGTCTATCGATATCGAACCCTCATATTCTAGATCGGCGGCAGATACCGTAGCTCTGTGTATTTTTGAGTAAAGAACATTAATTTTCATTTTTCGGCTCCGTGTGTTTTAGAGTTTTGAGTATTTATATTCAATTGTAGGGCAATAAGATTCCCTTTAAGGACAAGATCAGGAATGATTTTATCAAATATTTTTTCTTTTTCAAAAAGACTTGAAAATCCGCCAGTACCGATAACAAAAGGTTTTTCGCCATTAAAACATTCGGCTGCCAATCGAGTGATGATTTCACGCATGGCACCTAAATGACTGTAGTACAATCCCGATTGTAAGCTTTCAACAGTTGAAAGGCCCAATGCTTCATTGCGCGGAACGATCTCAACTGAAGGAAGTTTCGCCGTTTTGGCTTCAAGGGCTTCCATGTTTAGCTTCAATCCCGATATGATAGATCCACCTAAGTAATCGCGGTCTTTAGTAACGGCACAGAATGTTGTGGCTGTTCCTAAGTCAACAAGGACAAGATTTTGATTTGGATACAAAGATGTCGCAGCTATTGAATTCGCGATTCGATCAGCACCAACTTCGAGTGGGTTACGATAGCGAATACGTAAGCCAGTTTTGACTCCGGCTTGTAGAATAAATGGAGTGATATTAAAATATTTCTGGCAGGCTCCACGCAAAGAATAAATGACCTCGGGCACGACCGAGCATAAAACAATCTGTTGAATCTGTTTTGGATCAATTCCATTTTCACGAATAGCCATGCGCAAAAAAATACCGACTTCATCAGAAGAAGAACCTTGTTTAGAATTGCGGCGAAAAGAAATCAACATTTTATCAGTGTTATTCGGATCAAAAACTCCTCCGTAAATTTGTGTGTTACCTACGTCGAGTGATAAAATCATAAACTCTCCTTCAATAAAATCTTGTTAAATAATGTAGCGCTTAAAGCTTCTAAGCCCTCAATCGAATCAGGTTTTATAGATTCTGAACTGTAAATATTGAATAATCGTCGATTATTCTTAATGTCTGACCAATCATTTTGAACCACTAAATCGCAATGTGCATTTGAAAAAAGTTTTGTAACTTTTTCTTCGATGGTTTGCTTATTGGTGGTCGAAGTTAGTTTAAAACCGACTAACTTTGTTTTTGGGCTGATCTTTTTGATTTGATCGATCAATTTTGGATTGCGTATTAATTTCAAAGTAATTTCTTCTGAATCGCTACTGATTTTTCCATCAGTGGGCTGAACCGAATAATCGCTTACAGCAGCAGTATGAATAACCCAATCGTAAAATGATTTTTTTAATTCTGATTCAAGTTTCAATTGCAAATCATTAAAAGTTGAAAAAGCTAAATTTTGAGTTGGATTTTTAGGTTTCAGAGAAGTCTCGCTATGCAAGAAAGTCACTTCGAATCCGGATTCAACTAAATGATCAGCTAGAATCGATGCGGTTTTTCCAGTGCTACGATTCGTGATGACACGAATATCGTCGATAGGCTCTGATGTTCCGCCCGCGGTAATTAAAACGTGAATATTCTTCGACGATGGATTCATTTGCGCAGCTCGGGATTCAAAAGAATTTGAAGCTAAATGATGCTCAACTTCATTCACAATTAATTCTGGTTCAAGCAGCCTTCCATATCCAACTTCTCCACAAGCTAGAACACCAGAAGCGGACTCTAGAATTTCGATATTCATTTCTTTTAATTTTTTAATCGAATTTTGGGTAGTTGGATGTAAATACATCATTGTGTTCATTGCAGGGGCAATTAAAAATGGCTTTTTGAAGTCATGAGCTAAAAATAAAGTTGATAGTAAATCATCGCCTAAGCCATTTGAAATGCGATTGATGTAATGAGCCGTTGCAGGTGCTACCAATATCAAATCGGCCCAACGCATAAGATGAATATGATCCATCACTTGGCCATCAGCGTACATATCTGTAATTGGAGTGTCGCCGGTTAATCCTTCGATTGTAGCTTTGCCAACGAAGTTCAAACTACTTGGTGACATGACGACTTTCAATTCGTGACCATTTTGCTTCAAGCGTGAAATCACACCACAAGCTTTGTAGCATGCAATTGATCCAGTCATAATAAAAAGAATTTTAGATTTAGATTGAGACATTGTCTATTAACCTCACTTGATCAATAAAGGCGGCGATAAATCGACGGCCAAAATGTTCCTCTAAATATTCGACTTCAATATTTTTCAATTGTAATTTTTCACGAGCTTCATTCACGGATTTTGAATTTGTTAAAGCCTCATACAGGGCAGGAGCTTTCTGGCGTCCGGCCGTTGTTAATCGAACATTACGTGAACTCATCGCTAAGCCATCTTTTTCACGCAAAGTCGGGCAAGGAACAATTTCTGTTTTCATAAAGAAATTTTTCGTCATGTCTTTAATAAGTTGTAACTGCTGATAATCTTTTTCTCCGAAGTAAGCTTTATTTGCGCTTACGATATTTAAAAGTTTCATTACCACAGTCAGAACTCCGTCGAAGTGGCCTGGTCGGTGAGCGCCGCAAAGAATTTTCGAAAACTCGGCTTCAGTCACTTTGTAACGATAATTATCTGAATACATTTCTTCGTATTTCGGAGAAATCACAATGTTCGCACCGCTCTCCTTGGCGATTTCTAAGTCAGCTTCCCAAGTGCGCGGATATTTTTTCAAATCATCTGGATTGTTAAACTGAGTTGGATTCACGTAAATGCTTAAAACAGTAAATTCATTTTCTTGAGAACTTTTACGCAAAAGACTAGCATGGCCTTCGTGTAAAGCTCCCATAGTCGGAACGAAACCAACTTTTTTCGATAGTAAATTTTGATCGCGGTATTTGATGAATTCCGCGATCGATTCAAAGACTTTAAGATCACTCATAGCCGTGTTCCTTCGTCGGAAAATTTTGTTCTTTCACTTCCGTAACATAAGAGTTCAAAGCATCAGTGATGAGGTCGCTGCCTTGCAAAAACTTTTTCAAAAACTTCGGAGCAAAATCCTTATTCATGCCAAGCATGTCTTGCAGAACAAGAACTTGTCCGTCACAACCGGCGCCTGCGCCGATTCCGATCGTAGGGATATGAAGTGATTTTGTAATTTCAGTCGACAAAACACTCGGAACACATTCAAGAACCAAACTAAAACATCCAGCTTGTTCTAAATCAAGCGCATCTTTTTTTAGTTTGTCGGCGGTTTTGCCGTCGCGCCCCTGAATTTTTGGGCCGCCCAATTGATGAATAGACTGTGGAGTCAATCCCAAGTGACCCATGACCGGAACACCAGATTCAACGATGTGTTTGATTAATTCAAGATGTCCTGAAGCGCCTTCGATTTTAATCGCATGCGCTCCAGCTTTCATAATTTTTTCGACTTGGTCCATGGCGTGTTTCAAACCTTTTCGCGTCGATAGAAAAGGCATATCACTAACAACTAATTTATCACCAATTCCGGCCACAACAGCTTTCGTGTGCAGAGCCATCATGGCAGTTGACGCCGTCAAAGTCGTCGGGTGACCGTGCATGACTTGGGCTAAAGAGTCTCCGACAAGAACCGTGTCGATTTCGCTTTTCGCAATTATTTTTGCGAAAGCATGATCGTAACAAGTGACCATTGTGATTTTTTGTCCGGCTGCTTTCTTTTTTTGAAATTCAAGAATGGTTTTCATGAGAAAACTCCTTTGAAGGATTCGTAAATTTTTTTAAGTTTTGAATTTTCGAGAGCTTTTAAATTCTTTTCGATCGTCACTTGATCTTTTCGCACCAAAGGACCCGTTAAAGATTTTTCTTTCAGTTGAATAAAATTTTGCGTGATTTGTAGAATATAGGTTTCAATGGCATGCGCTGGAATATCCAGTTTTCTAAACTCATTTAAACTTTCATTCCAAAGAAATTGCGGAAAGTTTCCGGCCACTACGCAGAGTGAGTGATAAAAAGCTTTTTGTTTTTCGTCGATCAAAGAAAAACTGTTGGTAAATCCGGGTAAAACTTGCTGTAAATTCGCAGAGCCCGTTAAAGCAAAATGAATTTTCGGATAAACATCGGCTGCCATCAGCTCAGCAGGAAAACTCATCAAAGGATGAGCACTAATCATGCGTCCGTCGTGTAAGGCTCCGCTAAAATGTATGATCTTAGCTTTGGCTTCAGATAGATGTTCTGCAAAAAATGAGATTAAAGCTGAATCTGAAATAGCTAACCAAATAAATTCGGCGTTTTGAATTTTACTTTTAAGATCTTCAATTGAATAAGCTTGGCGATTCCAAGTCGAAATTTGCAAAGGACTCTTTTGCAAAGAGTTCCAGTAGATCAAATGTTGTGACAGTCGGCCCGAGCCAACCAGTAAAACCTTGTGCATATTTCCTCCGGTACCTGTCGCAAATCAAGCTTGCAGATCAAGTCCAATAAACACATTAGAGTTATCGCTCTAGGCTGAAAGTATCACTTTCTAAGGGAAATGCAAGCCCAGTAAATAGGCTGTTAATATTCAAACCAGTCTATATTCAAACATCTGACCACTTCAGACTCTGAAGGCCCAACGTCTTCAATAATTTGTCGAATAAATTCAGGAATTTGTTGGCGAATTTTTTCTGCGACTTCTTTCGATAAAGACATCGGTGCCGAGTAAAATAAATCAGCTTCGCGACCGTTTTGCATGTTTTCAATCGCCTTGATGCGCCAGTTTTGATGATGTTTTGCAACCCATGGAGAAGTATTTTCTAAATGAGTTTTTTGTGACCCAACAACAAGTTTGTCTCCAACCTTTACTAGCAATTGATAGTCTAAAAGAAATTGGATAATCGATTGGACTTTGCTTTTATCTAATTTCATGCGTTGAGCAAGCTCATCTAGATTTTGAGCTTTATTTGTTGCAATTAGGTTTCTTATTCCCGAATAGACCCATGATGAATAAAAAATTGATTTGGCAATATCATCAAGCTGCATGTCTTTAGGTAATATGTTAACGAGTTTCTGTTGGTGCAGTTGTTGTGATTTGATTTTATCGAAAAGTTTTTTCTGTAATTTGACTGATCCCGCGCGGGCGTATTCTAATAATTGTAGAAAGTAGTAAGTTTCATCTTCTGAAAGAGACATGAGTTCGCAGAGCTCAATTGCATTCTCTGGAGATAGATGTCGATCGTCTTTAAATATTTGAGATATGGCGGCATTGCTGGTCCCTAAACGTTCGGCTAAGATCGTAAAAAAACCTCGCCCTTTGTTGGGTTGATTGTGTAACCAACTACGTACAAACCTCTTATAATCCGTAAATTCAAAGATCGACGTTATTTTCATTAAAATCATCTCATTTCAATAGGTTAACTTAGTAAATAACGAAACTACAAACGACATTTTTAACAAAAAAATTAAATTAAATTTACCATTTTAAGTAAATTTAGAAAGAAAATTGCTGCTACTAGTCGTATAAAAGTTCAAACCAGTAATAATGAGTCCAACTCAGAAAGAATAAAATATGAAAAATCTATTTTTAGTTTTAGCGATATTAGTCTGTGGCCAATTTTCGAATGCAGAAGTTTGCCAAATTAAACCTCGAATTGACCGAGAGTCAGCAGACGTCGGTATGAATATTTATCGACTGGTTAAAGGGGCTCAGACAATAGGTACTTACACGTTTTATGAAGTTGATTTTATGTACGCGGTTTCTTTACGTGATACCCTGATTGAAAAAGGGCTTTGTGAAAAAGAACCAGTGTTAGAGAAGTGCTCAATCCGCATCGAACCAACTAAGCCCAACCCTGTAGAATTGTATATCGGAGAAAATTTACTAAATGCCTATGGCAGCTCAAGCGGAGTAGATGAGTACGCCTTAGATGTCGCAAGTAAAACTGTTGCGATGCTTAAATCAGCTCAAGTTTGTCAGTGAAAGTGTTTCAAATTGAAACCGTATCAGGAATAATTTTTGTATTAAAATCTATAGCTAAGTAGGAGTTATTGAATGTCACTAGACCAGCTTAAAAAAGATTTGATAGTCATTGTAGTGGTTTCTATGGCTCTTACTATTTCTGGCTGTCAAAAATCTGAAAACCAGATAACACCAAATGGCACTGTGGATGGCGGAGGAGGCAACGTTCTTTGCGAAAAAAACGGTAAATCTTGTTCCATCTTAGATTTGGTCGAAAGCAAAGATCGAACTCCTTTTGATTTTGACATGCGAACTATTGCTCAAGAAGAGTTTAAAGAAGACTTCGAACGGATTCAAAAAAACATGTCGGCGACCATTTTATACAATGGAAATCCTGATCTAAAAGCTGTTTTTAAAGAGAACACCGACTTTATGATTTGGTATCTAAATCAGATTATGATGTCTAACAAAAGTTTTGATTCAAGTGACAAATCGCTGAGATTTATTGGCGCTGAAGCATTCGGCGTAAGCAGTGAAAAGGTTAAGAATATTCAATTCTATTTCACTGAAAAAGAAATTCCCCTCTTGAAAGATCAGGGGTATCTAAATATTGAAAATCCTGAAGATTTAAAACAAGTTGCTTTGCAAGATGGATTAGGTCAGGTTTTAGTTCAAAAAGAATTTTTTTCTAAGATGAACTTTAAAAATAAATATGCTTTGAAACTGCATGAAGCTTTACTTTTTGTGCTTATTCAGATGAATAAAGACCATCTTGTAAAAAATGGTACTTCTAAAATTCGACAGTTTGTAAATTTATTTATGGCATATAACTTCGAAAAAGCAACTAAAGGCAGTTCAGATGTTAATTCTGAAAAGGTTGCAGAAGCATTTAAAGCTCTTGATATTCCAATCGTAAAAGCAAGATACAATTTGATTGGTGAAATCTCTGATACACAAAATTCTCGTGAAAAAATCTGCGTTCTCAAGCGTAAAAGCTATCAAATGCCTGATGGAAGTTTTCAAGAGTCAGCGAATTATTATTTTGTTCGAAATGAAGAAGTGATTTCAAACGAGTATGCCATGGATATAGAGTTTTTGATGAAAATTCAGATCTATTTAGTTAACCGAGGTTTGTGTATTTTTAAACCAACCGTTTGCGAAATTAAATGGGTAACTGAACAAAGCCAGGAAATGACGGGTTACGCTGTTCATGTGCAAGGAAAACCCTTACCTGAGGTGAATAAAGATTTAGCCCACGTGCAAGAGTTTGTTCTTCCTAAATACAAGCAAGCACGTATTTGCCAATAGGGTCTAAAAATACATAGTCACAAATAGTCTCGTCTGCTATGTTTCTGCCCATGAAAGCAATCTACTACGTTATTGGTGTCTCGTTAGCGGCAATTGGTATCTTCATCTATCTTCTTTTGGGTGACACACAAAAAAGCGTTCCGAAAATCAAATTGAGTTATTTCACGGGTGAAAAAGAAATCGCTGAATCTATTATAAAGCGTCTAGATCAAGAAATTTCGCAATCAAATGCGTTTTGGGTCGGAATTGAACCGGGTAAAGCTGAACAGCTCGAAGTTGCTTTGCAATTAAAAAACGAGCTTGAAAAAAAACAAGGCTTTGTGACCGTTATTACAGATCAAGAAATTGATTTAAGTAAAGAATGGCTAGAAAGATTCAAAACCGTTGAAGTCATTGCTTTAAAAGAGCATCTCAATGAGCTTGCGCAGTTAATCGGAGATTTAGAAAAAAAGAAACAAAGATACTTCTTGTTAACCGCTTCAATTTATTCGACCGCTATTATTAAGCAAAATCAAATTCATCAGATTAAAAAAATCAGCGGAATTTCCCCAATGACATTTTCGTTTGCATATTTTCCGATTACCACTGATTTAGAAAGTAATATGGCTTTTCCATGTCGTACCGAAGATCATGCTGGCACGGCTGAATGGGGATGCGTGGTTGCAAATAAGGCCCGATTTATTCGCCGCAAGATCGAAGAGAAAAACGAAAAACCTTGGATTGGCGCCATGGATTTGATTGGCGAAAAAGATTATATGGTTCTTCTTTTTAAAAAATAAAATGTCAGAACAAACCACCGACGTCGAAATTAAAAGAGCTGCGCAGTTATCTTTGATCGAGATTTCGATTGGTTCTTTGGGGCATGGGTTTAAAATTCCTCTGACGGGGCAAGTCTTATCTTTGAATCAGTTGGCATTTTTGCTGAACGCGAATAACAAAGATCAGCTGCCGACTTCAAGTTCATTCGAAATCTCAAGTATCGCCGCCGTGATGAAATCGTTTTCTCCGGCCGGACAAAAACTTGGCCCTATGTTTTCGATTGCAATGCAGGGGTTTTTATTTTGGATATTTAATTCTTTGTTTCGAAAGAACATCGTTGGCCAGTTGATCGGAGCATTTTTTCTTTCGCTATGGTCTTTTCTTCAGCCTATAACGACCTATTTTCTAATTTATGGTATCGAGCTGGTTAAAGTAGTTGAGTACTATGAAAAAAAAATAGCCCAAGATTTTTCGTTTATTCATCAATCAATTGTTCTTGGTTTGGTCGTTGTTTTAGTTACAAAAATTTTAGCTGCATTTGGCTTAGTCATTTACAGCGTGCGTACCAAAAAAGAAATTCAGTTTGTTAGTCCTGAAAAAGTTCAAAAACTAGCTTCGATTCAGGCATTCAATTTTGAACCGCAGTCATCGCCATGGCGAGCTGCTTTTAAAGACATAACTCGGCCAATATTCTTGCTAAGTTTTATTTTAATGATCTTATTTGTGTGGCAAATCGAAGGACCATTCAGTCAGAAGATTTGGCTGGCGTTGCGGCCCCTAGCGGTAGCGTATTTGCTTTTTTATTTGGTCAGAAGTCCGTTTGTAGCTGCGAAATTATTCGAACTTTCTCAGCGCTCAGAGCGCTTTAATAAGATCTATCAAAAGGCGAAAAAAGCTTTTGCCTTGATGAATAAATAAGACCCCACTGAACAGCCTTCCATAAGCTTCTCTGCCGAGGATTTTAAGTCCGACCTTGGTCTTGATTAGAAATCAATCTAAGGAGCTAAGGTTCTGGAAAATTAAAATTCACTAACAGTTTTTGAGAGTTACAATGATTTTTGCTAAAACCAAAATAACCTTCAAAACAACTAAAGCAATTCTTAACCAGCGCCGAAATGATCTATACCGATAGTTCATTTGGCACCTCCTGTCCGGTTGTCGGAAGAGGTTTGCTCTAAAAAGCTATAAAGTGGGGAACACTTTATAGCTTTTTTGTTTTTGCAAGAATAGTGTCAAACTAAACTTCGTGGCTGAGCGGTCTGCGTGGAGCACGGAAATAAGTTCTTGGAGACAATTGAAAAAGATCATCAATCTTCGTCATGTAAACACAAGCGTATCTTTCCATTTGATATGCAAAATAACTTTCTTCATTACCTGCCCGCATTAATTGCCCCCAATTTGGGTTGTACAATGCTTGCTGTTTACGAATCAGCTGACTGATTTGAGTATCGATTTCGGTGATTGATCCTTGAAGCTGGTCAATACGAGCTGATTCATCAACTTTTGAATCTTTTTCGATTTTCTTCGTCATTAATTCAGTCAACTCATCTTCAAGTGGCTCTTTTTTTCTCATTAAAGAATCGATTTCCGCCATCGTTGGTTCGTTCTTACGATTATTAGAAATTTCGTGATCAAGTTCTTCGATGATCATCGCTGTACGCCAGTTGCAATCTTTCTTAAGACGAAGAATGTCGCCATAGATATGATCGCCTACGTAAAGGATATCATCACCCTGTAAGCCCAAGTCTTCAGTGAATTTACGAGCATTACCGCTTTGGTAAACACCAGGACTTAGTTTTTCATCCATGTTGGTCATATTACCGGTCGCTGGATCTACTTTTAAGAATTTAAGATCGTCATAGAAAAATTTTGGTTTTTGCGCAAAGGTAATCACGAACTCGAAAAGATCTACCCAAGATTTGTGTTCTTTCAAAAACGGGGTAATTGCGTAATCAAGCAATAGCTTCGAATAGTAAAAATCAGAATTTGTTAGTATGAAAATTTTCTTCCCATGCTTTTTAAATTTTTCAATATTGCGAACCAAAGATTCATCTTTGATGATGTAATGAGCTAAGTTATTACGAACTTCATTTTTCAATGAACCATCACGATGAGCTTCATCTAAAGCGTCCAAAACGTCGTCTGCCATCTGAGAATACTCAGGAAGTTTTAACATTGGATCGCTATCTTTTAAATCAACTAGTTGCGAATAAGCATGTGCCAAAGAATAAGAAAAGCTAGTATCAATGGCTAAGTAATCTGATTTGCTAAGATCGATATAAGTCGACTTATAAACCTTTTGATGGGTTTTGAAATCTAAAGGTTTCAATCCGTGAAAGCTTGTGCGAATTGCAGTGTAGCGGTTCAATTTTAATAAATTTCCTTTTTTGCGATCGACAACAAGTCCGCGCAAAGCAAATTGAAAATCAAATTGAAATTTTTTGATCGCGTCTGGATAGCCTTTACGAGAAATTAATTTTTCGATGATTTTAGTGTGCGAAAGTCTTTCAAAATTTTCAGTGTTATAGCGAATTAAAGTATGATCCATATCAAGTCCGATGTACTTGATCTTTTTAAGATTCATTGTGCGGTTAACAAAAACTTGAGCCATCGTGGCCTCCAAAATAGAAATGATGTAAGTATTAAATTATTTTTCGATCGGAAGTTGCATTTGATTCCAAAGCAACATTCCACCTTGCATGTTAAAAACGTTGGTTAAACCATTCGCCTTAGCAAAAGAAGCTGCTTGCGCCGAGCGGTTGCCAGAGCGGCAAATAAACACAACAGGCTTTTCGCCAGTGAATGATTGTAGATTTTGCGGCACAGTTGAAAGAACGACAAGTTTAGAGCCAGGAACATGTCCAAGCTCAGAAGTAAATTCAGGAACTTCGCGAACATCAATCAAATTCAACTCTTGAGCGCTGTCCAAAACTTCTTGTGGATTTACGTCAAAGACGTCTGGAAAATAAGGGTTAACAGTCTTGCTTTTAAATGAGTATGTCATAGTTGGGTAAGCATACACGGATGCCGGGTGTCACAGCAAGAATTTCTATCACAAAACCCTATTCTTTTGACTGAAAACTGAAAGAGTTAGATTCTGGTTCTCTTATGGGGCGCCCTTCAGAAGAAACATCTTCGCTTTTATCTGCAGAACAAAAGATTGCACTCGAAATGTGTCAATCCGGTGAAAATATTTTTTTAACGGGTGGGGCGGGCTCGGGTAAAAGCTTCGTCATTCGCGAATTTATGAAAGACCAAAACGAAAAACATATTCCAATTTTGGCAAGCACAGGCGCGGCAGCGGTGTTGCTTGGCGGGCGCACTTTTCATAGTTTTTTCGGTTTAGGTATCATGGAAGGCGGAGCTGATGCCACCTTCCAAAGATTGCTTAATGACGGAGCCACTTTGAATCGTATCAAAAAAGTTGAGGGTGTGATCATCGATGAAATCTCGATGATTCCCGGAGAAGCTTTTCGTACGGCAGAAATGATCGCCCAAGTTGCGCGAGAATCTTCTTTGCCTTGGGGGGGCTTGCGCATTATTGCTGTGGGTGATTTTGGTCAGTTGCCGCCGGTGACGAAACACGGTCAGAAACGAGATTGGTGCTTTTTAACTGAGGCTTGGAAGAAGACTGGATTTCAAATTTGTCGGCTGCACTTTAATCAACGAATTCAAGATAATAATTTTTTAAGGGTTTTAGATGATGTTCGCCATGGTCGAATGAACGAGATAGTTAAAGAATTCCTACAAGAGCACACAAAATTTCATGACGAAGATCATCCAGGAACCCGATTGTTTCCTCGTCGAGATCAATCTGAATTGTACAATCAAAAGAAGTTGGCTGAAATCAATGAAGATGAGCATGTTATTGACTCAATTTATCTAGGCGAAAAGAAATACATCGATGTTCTTGGTAAAAATGCGCCAGTTCCGCAGCAATTAAAGTTGAAATTGGGATGTCGAATTCTTTTTTTAAAAAATGATATGCAAAAACGTTGGGTGAACGGAACTCGCGGTGTGATTACTGATGTTCAAGCCGATCATTTGATAGTTCGTAAAGACGGAGGCCGCGAGGTAAAGGTTGAGAAAATGTCTTTCTCTTTGCTGGATGCTGACGGAAACGTGAAAGCCAGTGTAATTCAATTTCCGGTCAATTTAGCCTACGCCACAACGATTCATAAATCTCAGGGGGCAACATTAGATGAGCTTTGGTGTGATCTTGGCGCACTTTGGGAGCCTGGGCATGCATATGTGGCTTTGTCGCGACTTCGTGATCCAAGTGGATTGCACATCGTACGTTGGCATCCGCGATCTTTTTTCACAGACCCAGCGGTTGAAAAATTCTACGAATCTGATTTATAAAATTTATTTGACCCGTTTTTCAGCTAACTCAAGCTGGCGTTGTACAAAATCCGAAAAAGCAATTTCAGCCGCTTTTAACTGCTGAGGCAAAAACGAAGCCTTTGATAACCCAGGTAAAGTATTCGTTTCTAAATAAACAGGACCATCTGTCGTTAAAATGAGATCAGTTCTTGAATAGCCGTAGCAATTCAAAGCCTGGTGGGCTTCGACGGCCATGCGCTGTGCTTTTTTAGTCTCTTCTGGGGTTAATTGAGCTGGTGTAATTTCGGTTGTGCCGCGGCCAAGATATTTTCCTTCGTAATCGAAAGAACGTCCTTGATTCATAATTACTTCAGAGGGCGGCAATGCAATAGTACCTTTTTCCGATTGATATACGCCGACTGTTAATTCACGACCATCAATAAATTTTTCAGCAATGTAGTCACCAAGATTAGCCGCTTTGATTTTTTTCAAAGCTTCTTCGAGTGCAGCAAGTTGGTCGACGATATACAAACCAATACTTGATCCATTTGCTACTGGCTTTAAAACGATTTTTTGATGATGTTCAAAAAATTCCACGATTGTACTTCGACGAGTTTCAGCCTCGGCCGCAGTAAAAGTGCACTCTTCAGTGACTTTAATTCGATTGGTTGCAGCAATTACTTTCGATAATTTTTTATTGAAAGCATTCTGGCTGGATTCAGCGCCAGATCCAGTAAAAGGTATTCTATTTTTTTCAAATAAAGTTTGAATTTTTCCATCTTCTCCCTCGGTTCCGTGAAAGCTTAAGAAGACAGTCTTACCTTTTAAGAAAGCAATGCTATCAGCTATAGAGCTCGCTATTGGCGCGGCATTCAGTTTAAATTCAACTGTAAATACATTCTGGTGGGCCAGAAGTTGTTCTTTAGTGACTCTAAATAAAGAGGCCTTTTTATCTAGAAAGTATATTTCGCTAAAATTATACTGACCAGCCACGTTTTGCGCAGAGGCAACAGAGACAAGTCTTTCTTCAGAGCTACCACCAAATAGAAGTACGGTTTTATTCATCTTTTAAGAATAGCATCTATAGCGCACACGACAATTGCATTTTTTTTGACCGGACCCGCGTCGATTTGCTAGATTATGGACCTATTTACGGGGGTAAAACCATGTCTCAGTTAGCTCAACAAACTATCAATTGGTCGAAGGGAAAAATGACTCCACAAAATCCAATAGGATTAAATGGGGTTGATTTTATTGAATACGCGGGAGCGGATGCTGAGCTTTTCGAGAAGCTTTTCGCAAAATTGGGCTTCTGTGAACTGGCTACAATACCAGGAAAAAAAATTAAATTATTTCGACAGGGCGATATCAATTTCATCTTGAATGTAGAGCCTAATACTTTTGCAGCCCACTTTGCTAAACAACATGGGCCTTCGGTTTCTTCAACGGGTTTCCGGGTAGGTGATGCTAAGTCTGCATATCAAGAAGCGATCAAGCGCGGAGCCAAAGCCTATGAAGGTAACGACGCTAGTCGAGGCGCAACTCCTTATCCGGCGATTTATGGAATTGGCGATTCGTTAGTTTACTTTATTGACGAAAATAATCACAAAGATCTTTATGCAAACCAATTTAAGTTAAAAGATATTGATGCTCGTCCGTTTGGTTTAGGATTAAACTTAATCGATCATTTCACAAATAATGTTCCAAAAGGCGAGATGACAAAATGGAGCGATTTCTACGAAAAAGTTTTCAACTTCCGCGAAGTCCGCTACTTCGACATCAAAGGTAAATCGACAGGTTTGTTATCAAAAGCTATGCGTTCGCCATGTTCTTTGTTTTCAGTACCTATCAATGAACCGACGGGCGAAAAATCTCAAATACAAGAGTACTTGAATGAGTATAAAGGTTCTGGAATTCAACATATCGCTTTAACAACAAAAGAGATTTCTGGAACGCTTGAAAAATTGCGTAGCAATGAAATCATGTTTTTGAATCCTCCTCCGCCTACTTACTATAAAATGTTGAAAGATCGTTTACCTGGTGTGACTGAAGATATTCAACGTCTCGAAAGAAATGCAATTTTGGTTGACGGAGATCATGAGGGATATCTTTTGCAAATTTTCACTAAGAACGTAATTGGTCCAGTTTTTTTTGAAGTGATTGAACGTAAAGGTCACGAAGGATTTGGCGACGGAAACTTTCAAGCTTTGTTTGATGCTATTGAAGCTGATCAACGCGAAAGAGGATATTTATAATGTACCAATATTCTCAAGGAAAACATAATACCCAAGGCCATAAAGGGATTCCTGAAGGTTGTTATGAAGAAGAGCAAGGCCGCAAAGGTTTTTTTGGTCAGGTATCTCATTTAATAAAAGCAGAACCTTCTACAAAATGGATTAATATCGAAGGGCCATTGAAGCCTCATTTGTTCGATTTGGTTGAAATGAAGCCGACTTTAGGAAAGTGGCATCGCTTGATTTTTAATAGTGATGTGGCCATGTATTCGGTTTGGAATGATATTACAACTTTTTCGTCTTCTAGAAAAAATTTAGTTAAATCTTTTCGTAATGCTGATGGGGATACTTTGTATTTTTGCCATGAAGGAGCAGGTCAAGTTTTAACAGAGTATGGTTTGCTTCACTTCAAAAAAGGAACATATATCAACGTTCCAAAATCTTTGCACCATACGTTTATTTTTGAAGAGAAAACGCAATTTTTAGTCATCGAGTCTTTAACGACTTCGTATCGCGAACCCGAACGGGGCATGGTTGGTCGCAATGCTTTTTATGATCCGGCAAGTTTTGTAAAACCAAATCTTGAAGAAATGCATGTCTTTAAAAAAGAAAAGAATATTGAAGCCACTGAAATTTTGATCAAAAGGCTTGATGCTTTTACTAAATTCTCATACGCCGGAGATGTTTTTGATACCGTTGGTTGGAAAGGAGATTATTTCCCTTTCACTTTGCACATCGATGATATGATGCCGATGATGTCTCATCGGGTGCATTTACCGCCATCTGCTCATACGACTTTTGTGGCTAATGGTTTCGTTGTTTGTACGTTCTTGCCTCGTCCGATTGAAACAGATGCAGATGCATTGAAAGTTCCATTTTATCACCAAAATATCGATTACGACGAAGTTCTTTTTTATCATGATGGAAATTTCTTTAGCCGAGATAATCTTCATTCAAATATGATGAGTTTTCACCCAGCAGGTTTTCCGCATGGTCCTCATCCGAAGGCTTTTGCAAACCAAGGTAAAAAAACATTTACGGACGAAGTTGCCGTGATGGTTGATGCCGTGAAGCCTTTGCAAATTGATCCCGAGTTTGAAAAAGTCGAACTTAAAGAGTACTGGCAATCGTGGATGAAAAAATAAATACCGCTGAGGACGCTTTTCGACTGGCTTTATGTGAGGCTGTAAAGGGAGCTCCTTATGTTTCACCAAATCCTTTGGTGGGTTGCGTGGTTGTTGATGAAAATCATCATGTACTTGCTACCGGCTACCACGCTAAATATGGTGAAGCCCATGCTGAAGTGGATGCACTTCGTAAACTTAAGCCCGATTCACTAAAAAATGCGACAGTGTATGTGACTCTTGAGCCCTGCGCACATGAAGGAAAAACTCCATCATGTGCTAAAGCTTTAGCAAAATTGCCAATTAAAAAGGTTATTTATGGGTTACAAGATCCTAATCCTTTAGTTAGCGGGCAAGGAGCCGAGATATTGCGAAGTGCTGGTATCGAAGCCGTTGAATACCAAGGGCCGCTCAAAAATGAATTCGAAGAAATTTGTGAAGTTTTTCTTAAAAATTTTCGTCAGAAAAAGATATTTGTCGCCGCTAAGGTAGCAAGTAGCTTAGATGGTCAAATTGCATTGAAGAATGGTGAAAGCAAATGGATTACCGGACCAGAGTCTCGCGAAAAAGTTCACGAGCTACGCGCTTGGTATGATGCAGTTTTGATTGGTCGTAATACGATTGAGGTCGACAACCCTTCTTTAGATATTCGTCATCCAATTATAAAGAAAGAAAATTTCTTGGTCATCTTAGATTCGCAAAGCACATTACTGAAGAAAATCGCTAAGGGAGCTCATTTTCGATTTTTGGACTTGCGATCAAAAGACAAAATCATATTTGCGGTAAACAAAAAAAATGCCGAATTGCCTTACAATCAAATTTCTTTTTCTTCTTTAACTTCGTTAACAGAAGAACTTTGGAAGCTTGGATTAAAATCTGTATTCATTGAAGGCGGAGCTCAAACATATTCTGGTTTTTTAAAAGAAGGTTTGATTGATCGACTTCATTTATTTATTGCTCCGTCGATCATCGGCGCAGGAAACGGTTTAAGTTGGACTCAGTCATTTGAAATTTCAGAGTTATCTCGAAAACTTAGTCTTTCAACTGCTCGTTCCGATAAATTTGGAAATGACTTTTACATCACTGGAAAGTTTTTAGTTTAATTGCTGTCAAGCGGGCCAAAGGTCTAGGTCTTGAAAAATCAAAAAAAGAAAACCTGTCTTTTCATAAGCTTAAAGCACTGCGATAAATTGGACGGGTCTAGATATCAGAAATTGTTAAAACCCGTGGTATACTGTTTTCACTTATGAAAGACGACTCCAGCCAAAACGGCTTAAAACAAGAATGGTCACTCCTAATTCACAGTTTTCTCGAGGATGACACTAATAAATTTGAAATAGTTGATAAAATGAAAAGTTCAGAGCTTTCTGTTGAGCGCATAAAATCCATAAAAAAAGAATTAAGTGCGCAAAGAAAAAAAATGAATCAAGCGATCGAAAAAATTAAAATCAAAATCGATCAAGTAACAACAGTTATTGAAAACTTAAAACTTGTTGGTTCTGATACTTCAGGCTTAATGAAAGAAATTGATTTCTTAAGCAACGAAGGCGAAAAGATGTCTGAAGAAGTTATGATGCTTGATCAAAAAATTAAACGCATCCACGAACTTCAAGAGATGTCAGCAGCCTAAGATTTTTTTTTAGGCTTAGCTTTTGATTTCGTGACTTTCTTTGTCTGAGAAGCCTTTGGCTTCGCTACGACTTTTTCTTTTACGTCGCGCATTTTACGTATACTTTGTTGAAGAACGATTTCAAGCATTCGAAATTCTTTTTCCGAAGGTGCATTTTGCAAGAGCATTCTTCTTAAAACTGTAAACATATTTGTTTTTCTTTTGCTTAAGTCGATATTCATTTCAGTGAGCCATTTTTTTAAAGTTTCATCCGGAAAGATGAAAGGCTTTTTCTGTTGGGCTTTAGGCTTTTGCTGGCCTTCTAGTTTTGAGCGTTCTCCGCCGAATACAGAGCGAAATATAAACTGAGCCAATAAAGTCGCTTGGGCTAAGTTTAAACTGGTATTGTCGCCATATGTAGGAATCGAGCAGCAGTAGTTGGCGTATTGAATATCATCGGCACTTAATCCCCAATCTTCAGGTCCAAATACGATATGCATGACGATTGCTGAATCGGATTGATCTTGAAAGTCAGGATGATTTGCTTTCAAACTTTTTAAAGTCGTTTCAAGATCTTCAACTTGTCGACCTTTTCCGTCACGAGCCGTCGTGGCTATTTGGATTCCGCGAGGTTCATTTTTGTAAAACTCTTCCCAGCTTGAATAAACAGTCTTATTTTCTAAAGGAGCCTGTCCATTTGCGGCAGCACGATGCGATTCAATCGTAAATTCGCACTTGGGGTCGACTAAGATCAATTTCGAAAAACCCATGTTGGCCATGGCGCGAGCTGTGGCGCCAACGTTTCTTTCATAGATTGAACGAGTTAAAACAATTCTAAGATCAATGGGTCTCATGAGTTAGTCCTAGTGAAGGTCTTTAGCTAAAAGAAGACCTTCTTCAATTAAAGGCTTCATTTGGGGATTTTCGTTTTTAAGTTTATCAAGATGAAAAGTAATTAATTTTAAAAAGTCAGGGCTGAAGTTTTTAAGATACGATATTTCAACAAGTTCAATAAAAAGAAGCCATTCTTTTTCAGCTTGCTGACTGATTCGCAAAAACAATTCTTTAAATTTCTCTTCAGTCGCGGCATTACTTTGGCGAAGCTGACGAACTTCAGAATAAAGAGAAAATAACTTAAGATGTCTTTCAGAATATTGTGGAGTAGTCACTCGCGAGGCTACAAAGTCTTCGACATCCCCATAAGCAATACGATCAGCTGGCCCGCCAAAGCCTGATGTGACTTCTTTAACAACCAATACATCGTAAAGGCCCCATTCTGGTTGAAACAAAACTTCATCTTGGTAAGTGCACTTTGCATTTGAAAAAGTCCAAACCTCAGCTTGAGGACCAACTTGAAGAACTTTTTCTAAAGTTCCGGTTATTTGAACTCCGGATTCATATTGAACAGTTAAATTTTCTTTTAAATTTAGTTTTAAAGTCGCATGATTTTGAATTGCACCAACCGGAGTGCCATAGCCATGGATGTGATATTTGTGCCCATGCCCCTCAATTTGTTTGTCGCGAAAGCACAATTGTGTCGGGCCAGTAAACTGCACGTAAGCGGGTTTCTTATTTTTATCAACTTTATAGCTTGTAACAACACCGCTAGCCTGCAATCCATTTTCAAATTCAACAGTATTAACAGTCTTCGCTTGAATAAGTTTTTTTAAAGACTCAATTCCGCCCAGACGGTAAGCCATCGTTTTAGAGAATTGCTCTAAAACATCAGACAGCTGTTTAAAACTTTCTGCAACAAATAGCTGGGGTTGGGGTTCAGTGATGTCATATCCTTGCTTTACACAATCAATAGACAAAGGAATTTTACGAACTTCAGCTGATAAGCACCACTTCGATTCGCCAACAGATGAAAGTAATCCGGCGCCAAAAATTTTAATCGAATTGTCTTTTTTGATAAGTCCGTATTCGGCAGTCCACCAATTCATTCTAGAAAGTTCAGCACCTTCAGAAATGAAGCTAATTTTTTGACTAACAGTTTTTAATTTTTCTTCTGCAGCCGCAATCTGGGCCTCAGTTGAGTTTGGATTTTCTTTAATGTCCGATAATTCGCGGATAGCTTCGTACTGATCAAGATCTTCTTTGCTTAAAATGGCTTTCTTAGCTACCTGAGCATACTGCTTTAAGTAGCTTGCATATTCTTCGTTAGCTAAAATTGGGGCGTGCCCAGCGGCTTCATGAACAATATCCGGAGCTGGGGTATAAAGTAGATGATCGATCGAACGCATATCACAAGCGATAGGAAGAACACTTAATGATTGCAACTCCATAAAAGCCGCCGGCGGAATGAATCCGCTAACAGGTAAAGCACGCCAGCCAAATTTTTTTAATTTTGCACTAATCGTTTCAATGTGTGGAATTTGCTCGATTTCAATTCCCGTTTTATCTAAGCCATCGATGTAAGCTTCATGAGCATGAACACCTAAAAATTTTTTAAGGTGTCGAAGAACATATCTCCAGACCGCTTGATCGATAGGTGTGTATCTTTCGTAATTTTGCTCAACTATATATTTTTGTAGGTGGCGCGGTAGGGCTTCCATAATTATACCTTAAAGCCAGGGATCTGATTGATTCAGGTAATTTTTAACGTAATCATCAATGGCTTTTTCTAAACTCCATTGCGGTTGCGACAAACCTACTTTTTCCCACTTCGTCATATTGGCTTCAGTAAAGTACTGGTATTGATTCTTAATATTGTCGGGCATTTCCAACCAATTAATTTTCGTAGGTTTTCCAATGGCACCAAATAAAGCTTTTGCCATATCTAGCCAGCTACGAGCATTGCCAAAGCCCATATTGTAGATGCCGCTGGTGGGTTTTTTGTCCATCAGTTCTTTCATCCAGCGAGTTACGTCTTTAACGTAAACGAAGTCGCGTAGTTGCTTACCGTCTTCGTACTGTGGATTGTAAGATTTAAACAAACCCAATTCAGATGTTTTTTGAATCTGGTGATAAGCTTTAAAGGCCACACTGGCCATCGAGCCTTTTTCATATTCGTTGGGGCCAAATACGTTAAAAAATTTCAAAGCATACCAGTTGGGGGGGGTAGCCTTTTGTTTTACAGCCCAGCGATCCATGATCACTTTAGAATCTCCGTAAAGATTCAAAGGCTTTAATTTTTCTGAATCAAAACTGTCTTCAAAACCATTTTCTCCGGCGCCGTAAGTTGCAGCACTACTCGCGTAAATTAAATTCTTCTGATTTTGAGCGCACCATTCAAATAAACGTTGGGAATACTGAAAATTATTAGAATATAAGAAGTCCCAGTTTGTTTCTGTCGTCGAAGAGCAGGCTCCCATATGGATTATCCATGTAACCTTTTTTCGAGCCTCTTCCGTTGTTAAAAAACTCCAAAGTTCATTGGCTTCAAAAAAATGAGAGTATTGACGTTTTTGTAAAAGATTTCTGGTTGTTAAGTTGACAGTGTCGACAGCGACGATGTCTGTAAAGCCACTTTTATTGAGCTCCCAAACCATTGCACTGCCGATAAAACCATTTGCGCCTGTGACGATAATCATGCGTCGTCAGTATCTGGCATGAAACCCCTGTTTCGCAAGAATTTTCACTGTGATTTTATTAGTCAGCTTTGAAATATATTCCTAGAGGCATGTTTATAAGCAATTGGGTTGGTTTCTGTGCTAAAAAACCCGGGCACACGCGTTGCTAATTACGTCACCGAGAGATGAGCGGTTTTTGGGGTGCTCATACACTTGTTGTGAATCGGGGAGTTATTTTGAAGTCATGGGGAACAGTTTTTATAACTGCTATGGGGTTTCTAGTAGGGGTCGTCTTAGCTGGAGTCGGGGGACTTTCAGCTAAGACGAACATCTTTTCCTCGGGTATGATGGTTCCCTCAGATTCATCTTCATCGAAAAAAATTGAAAAATATTGGACTGAATCAGGAATCAGTAAAAAAGAGCTATTCGAGTTGATCTCAAATTCGAATTGTCGCAGCTCAGAAAAGTACTTCTTAGCTTGCGTGAATTCGATAGTCGACAATCTAGCGACTGAGCACAAATACCTTTCGCCTGAAACCGGAGAAATTGAAAACGCGACCAGCCGCTTTGCACGCGGTGAAGAAACATCTGAAAAACAACGCCTTTCTGAATACGTTTCTTTGTATTTGCAACAAAATAAGAAGATCGATTTTGAAAAAATCTGGACGAAACTGCTTAGTGCGCAATCTGCAGAAGGTAAAGCCTATTTAATAGCGAATGGAATCAACGCCTTTCTTTCGGTTTATAAAGACCCACATACGTATATATTGCCTGAGAATTACTATGATGAAGTTAGCTCTCAACTAGAAAGAGCTAACACTTTTGTAGGAGTTTCTTTTGAAAAGAATAAAGCAAAGACAATTGTTCGGAAAATATTTAAAAATTCAGACGCTGAAGTAGCTGGGCTAGCGCCATTCGATGAGGTTATTAGTATTAACGATGAAAATCTTGATAATCTTAATTTGGTCGAAATAAGCCAGCGGTTACGAGATGCTGATGTTCGAAAATTTGAATTTCAGGTTATTCGACATGGAGAAAGAAAAAAAATTGAGATTGTTCGCAGTTACAAGAACTTAAGTCATGTTCAGTTTGAAGTAATAAATGGAATGAAAAACTTTGCAATTTTAACTTTGACCAAGTTTAGCCGTGGTGTATGCGAAGAAATTGCAAATAAAATTAAAGAAAATGCTGATCAAAATATTGTAGGTATGGTCCTAGATTTGAGAGACAATCCAGGTGGTCAGCTTGATGAAGCGGCTTGTATTGCGGGTCTTTTCTTGGGTATGAACAAAAAAACCTATTCAGTTCAATTTTTTGACCCATTGAAATCAAGCGAAGTTGTTTTATCGACAGGATCGTTACTTTACACGGGTCCTTTAGTCGTAGCTATTAATAGCGCGTCTGCCAGTGCATCTGAATTACTATCTGGTGCCTTGAAAGATTATCGACGCGCAATTTTAGTTGGAGAAAAAAGCTTCGGCAAAGGAACTTTTCAAGAGTCTGAAGTTTGGTCTAAGAACGAAAAAGTAAGTTTATTTAAAACTCAGGGGTATTATTTATTGCCAAGCCGTCGTTCAACCCAACTTGTGGGTGTAATTCCTGACATTGAAATTGATGAACAGCATTTAAAAATGCGTGAAGAAAATATTTACTTTAATCCATTGCCAAACTTAAATGAAGATATTGGGCCGGATTTAATAGTTAGAAAAAACTATGAAGATTCATTGCAAAAGTGTCTTGATTATTCAGAAGCTATTTTGCAAAAAGACGCCGTTTTGCAAAAAAGTTTACAGGTCTTGTCTTGTCATCGCCTAACTTCTTTGCTGGCTCAGCAATACAGTCCGACCGACTTCAATTAGTTCAGAATAACGCAGGCAAAACCGCCACCATCCGTGCGCAGATTAGTCGTTTGGCCTTGATATATTCGAGCCATGATAAGTTGCAATTCGTCTTGATAAGCGTAACAACGTAGATCATATTTCATTTTTGTTGAAACACCTTTGTATTCGACATCTATTTCTGGTGCAGGTGATAGTCTTTGTGCAATAAATTGAGAATTAAAAATCTCATCAAAAACTTTACGACTAATCGAGGCACCTTTATAAGTTTGCTTTCCACCGAAGGCATTTTTGGGTTTAAAAAAGAGTTGCTTTCTTTCAGCCCAGATTTTGGCTGAATCTGATTTGCCTAAATCATAAGTGGTCAAAAGACTAGAGGGCCTTTCGATTTCATTTTGGGCTGTCCAGTCGATGAATCTTTCTTTGTCGGCCAAAAGAAAATATTCATACGGGTTAGGCGAAAGATGAGTTTCGCCTAAGTTAAATGATTCTTTAATGGCCCGAGTTTCTGATGTCTCTAAATAAAAGTCGGTATGGCGATTATATACCAAAGAAGCCAACTTTATTTTTTCGAATTCAGAAATATCAGCGATTTCAGATTTTATACCGCATTTTTTAAACAATGATTGGTAAACTAAAAACTCAATATAGAGACGTTGCTGTGCAGGTTTATCGTCAATAATTGCAATTGATAAGTTTTTATTTCCAGCTAATTGATTTTCGGTTTGAAACATTTCGATTAGTTTTTTTTCAGAAAAACCAGAAGCTATTTCAGGTAGTTTTAGCATTTGATAAAGTTCTAATCCCAATGCCAAGAATGAAGCATTGGTATTGATTTCGATCAGATCGATACCTTGTTCAGGATTCACATGAAAGTCGTAACTCATGCATGCGCTAAAATTTTCAGGTTTGCGAAGTCCCATTTCTTCGTATCTGGCAGTTAGATGAGAGGCGCTCCATTTTCTTAAGTGCCAATATTTTTTAATTTCAGATCGAATTAATTCAACTTGTTGTGCTGAAATAGAAATTTGAAAGGGCGAAAGTAAATTTTCTGAAATTAAAGATTCAACAACAGTTGAATCTAGGTCAGGGTATTTTTGTGTCAGGTGCCTGACGAAACTTGCTTTCAAATTCATGCTCATTTATTGTTGCCACAGTCGGAGAAGTAGGACAATGAAAACTATTAAATTAGCTACATGGAACGTTAATGGCATTCGTGCCAGTTATGATAAAGGACTCAGTTCATTTATTCTTAATGAAAAGCCTGACATTTTATGTTTGCAAGAGACAAAAGCCCATAAAGATCAGGTTACTCCTGCCTTGCAAACCCTAGGTTACCCATTTCACTACTGGTCTTCCGCTGAAAGAAAAGGCTATTCTGGTGTTGCAACATTTTTAAATGAAGAACCGAAAAAAGTTTTAACTACGATAGATAACCCCGATTACGAAAAAGAGGGGCGTATCGTTTGGACACAGCACGCAGATTTTGATTTGTATAACATTTATTTCCCCAACGGCGGTTCGGGCGAGGAAAGACATTTTTTTAAACAGAAATTTTTAAAAGAGCTTCTAAGTCATCTTAAATTTGAGATGCGCAAAGGAAAACAAATTATTTTGGTAGGCGATTATAATGTCGCACATTCTGAAGCTGATGTTCATGATCCTATTCGTCTATCGAAAGAGTCTGGTTTTTTGCCTGAAGAGCGCGAATGGTTTGGTCAGTTTTTAAAAGCGGGATTTGTTGATTGTTTTCGACATTTTAATCCGGATCGCAAAAATTCTTATTCGTGGTGGTCTTACCGCGAAATGGCTCGATCACGCAATAAAGGTTGGAGAATCGATTACGTTTGCATAACTCAAGGATTAGTTAAAAACCTTAAGTCATGCGAGATTTTGGATAAGCAAGAAGGATCAGATCACTGCCCGGTTACTGCCGAGTTTCATTTTGGATAGAACTTAATTCACCTTTTTTTCGGCGACTTGTTTTTTTAGTAGATTTTGAAGCCGGAGCGCGGCGTTCGTCTTCAATCAAGGCCTGCTTTTCAGCTAAACGTTCAGCTTTTTTTTCGGCAATTTTTTCTTTAAAGTATTGGCGAAACATCATTTCACCTAAAGCCGAAGACTTCACTGTCCATTTACGGATATTAACTGTGATGGCAGCGATTGCAATTTTATCTTCTCCGTCAGAAGCATAACCAACAAACCAATCTGTACGACCTTTTGGATTCATTCCCGTAAAATGGCCAGTTTTTCCGCCCATTTCGACTTCACGAAATTTTTTGTCTCGAACAATTTTACGGAACGTCTTGCGTGAGGTTCCTGAAAGAACAGTTTGCTCCATCATTTCTCGAACTTTTTCTGCTGATTCGGGGCGAATGACTTGGCCGCGTTCAAGAGCTTGGGCCTTATAAATTTGTTCGCCTTTTTCGTTTGTCAAAGTATCAACGATATATGGCACCATCATTTTGCCGTCATTTAAAATAGTAGAAGCGATCATAGCCCCATGAACGGGGCTTAAGGTGTTGAAGCGATTGAAGCCAGAAGCTACTTCCGTTAAAGCAAATCCCTTTTCATTAGGCACTGTCGCTTGGCTTGATTCGACAGAAAAATCGGCTGGAATAAATTCATTGAACATAAATCGGCTGGCGTAGTCAGCGATATCCTTTGGTTCTAAAGATTCAAGACTTAAGCGCCCGAATGCCGTATTAATAGATCTTGCGAAGGCCTCTTTTAAAGTAATGAAGCGAGTCCAGCGATTGACCTTATCAGATAAAACATTCTTCTTATAAAGCGTGTAGTTGCCACCATTAAAGGCAATTCGATGTTCTGGAGTGACTCCGGCCTTATCGACAGCTGCCGAGGCCGTAACGACTTTAAAAATGCTGGCTGCGGGAAATGTCGCACGCAAAGCCAGGTTTTCACCTTTTGCGTTCGCTTTTTCAAAAGTCGACATAGCTAGAACACGTCCCGTTTTTGCGTCCATCATAACAATGGCTGAATAGTCAGGGCGATAGAGTTTCAAAAGTCGATCAGACTCTTTTTGAAGATCTTCTTGTATCGTGTATTTGATTTGAAGCTTCATTTTTTCGCCACTTTCTTCTGGCGAGAACTGAGCTTCCGCAGGTGTGCGGTTGAACTTCAAAGATTTTGAGATCGCATTAGAAATGACTTGGCGAGCCTCAAGTGTCTTTTTAAGCCACTCGTCTTCTGTGGTTGGTAATTCTTTTTCGTTGAAGAACAAAAAAGCCGTCAATAATAGGGCGGTTGGCACCATCATCCATGATGCGATTTTTCTTTTTCCATGAAACATAATTTAAATCCTAACATAAGAAAAAAGATGATCTCAAGCCTTCAATTAGAATAGGATGGAAGTCTATGAAGACCAAAGAACGTATTTTATTAGGTGCTTTAGATTTGTTTAATGTCGATGCTGCGAGTGAAGTAACGACAAATGACATCGCTCGGGCATTGAAAATGAGTCCAGGAAATTTGTATTTTCACTATAAAAATAAAGAGCAAATCATACGAGAACTATTCAAAAGGCTAGCTGTTGAGACCATTCAAATTTGGAAACCTCAAACAAAATTAGCTCGTAAACATGAAAAAATTCAATTGGTTGATTTTATAGATAAAAATTTGCAACTTTATTGGAAATATCGTTTTTTCCATCGCGAGTTGTATACACTTCGTAAAAAAGATCCTGAACTTTCAAAACTTTGGCGTGATCATTTAAAAAAGCTCAGCCGTTTGATGATAATCTTATACAAGCATTGGGTGCAGGCTGGGGTTATGCTTCCGATTCAATCGAAAAATGAAATGGAATTCGTCGGCGAACTTCTGTTTGTGGCTTCAAATAGTTTTATGCAGTTTTTTGAGACTGTAGATAAGTCTCCGAATCAAAGAACGGTTGATAAAGCTCGTCGCCATATTTTAAGAATGCTTCGCCCGTATTTAACTGGCGAAATTAAAGACAGTATTGAAAAAATTATCTAAATATATCCGCAAATAAAGATCTAGGCCCTCTAGGTCTGATATGGGCTTTACTCGAGGTGGCAAAGTGTTTGCTTTGTTTACAGTCGGGGTGGGAGTTCAAATGCGATATTTATTTATCATCACAAGTGCCATAGTTATGTATTCGATCTCGAGTTGGGCGAGTTGTTCTGACCTAATAGCCGATTTGCAGGCTATGAAAGAAGCGCAGACAACGATTCAAAATTCTTTGGTTTCAAATCATGCGATGTTCGCGTCAACACTGGAAAGCTATTCGCAAGCTCTGAATGAGTCGGCTGGTAAAGCACATAAAGTTGTTTCATCGAATATGATAAGTAGCTCAGAATCTTTTAGAAATCGCGGTTTACAGGCTCGAAAAACAGCCCTCAAACTTGAAATAGCCACAGAAGACCTAATTCAGCGTATTTCCAAATGTATTAAGTAATTTCTTTTTAAAAAGGTCACATTTTGTGACCTTTTTCGTTTGGCGGCATCTTGTTTTGGATTATGGATGCGGATATAAACAGCCGCACAAAGCTTGGATAAACCAGCTTTTATAACCAAAAAAACGGAGCTAATTTATGAGATATTTTTTAATTTTTGCCTGTCTCGTTAGTATTTTATCAACTCAAGCCATTGCGCAATCGATGTCACATCAGGGTGTAGAGCAAAACGTTTCAATTTCAACCGAGCTTTCGACTTTGTTGTTGGATTCAAGATATCAATCTGTTTTGGCCGGATTGAAGAAATCAAAAAAAGCGGGTACCGAGTTGGTTCTTAGCCAGTTTCAAACATTGATCATTCCAGGAACGGCTGACATGGATTCATCAGATAAAATGTACGCCTACATCGCAATCGATCTTAAAAAAGGGCAAAAGATAGAACAGCTTGGAAGTATCGTTGGAGAATACTCGATCAATTCAAAAAACAAGATTCTTTTTACCGCGATCTTCTTTAAGCCTGCTGAATCGGGACCCGGCGGCGGTTCAGTCGGAAACTAAATGAAAAGTGTCTGCGAGTTTAAATCGTACCGAGAATATTTAAAAAAAAGCTACCGTGCGATTAAAGCGAATCAAAAATCGCTGACATTAGAAAAATACGCGCGTCAACTTGGGTTGAGCGCGTCTGGCTTGAAAATGATTTTGTCAGGAAAACGAAATTTGACCCCAGCCCGGGTGTCGCAGATTGCCCGCGAGCTAAAATTCTCTAAAATCGAGCGAGAATACTTTGAAGCTTTGGTATTAAAAGAACAATCCAAGAGATCCGAAGATAAGCTATATTATCATAAAAGAACAGTGGTCATTAAAGACAACGAAAAGCTTCAGCAAATTGTTCTATCCGACAAAGAATTTTTGACTGATCATTTAGTTATTCCGGTGATGGTGTATTTAACGGATATTGCAAAATCTCCAAGTGATTTAAAAGCAGTTGATGCCGAACAATTGTCTGAAAAGTTTAATATTCCGATAAAGCGTGTCGAAAAAATTCTAAAATTTCTATTTGAATCAAATGCTCTACGGTTGGATCAAAAAAATAAAGAGGTACATTATTCTTTTGGAAAACTGACGCATAGTTTGAATCAGAAAATTTACCTTAAAAATTGGTTTTTAGAATCAATTCAGCGTATGGAATCGATGTATTCAGATCAAAAAACGTTTTTTAATGCATCGACCATATCTTTACCAAAAGATGTGAGCGTGCAGTTTAAATCAGAATTAAATGAGTTAATTCAAAAATATATGAGTATGGATACAAATCGATCTGAAGAAGTCGAATTAATTCAAGCCTGTTTTCAAGTTTTTCCCTTATTAAAAGAACGTAAATAAGTAGGGAATTAAATCGTACTCTTGGGGTCGCTTTTCTGGAGATGAACCATCGAATTCCTTAGAAAGTCTTCCGAAAAAAAGTTTATCCGATTCTATCTTGTAAATTCCGTACTTTTTGTCTTCAGCTTTCGGGATTGGTGTGGGTTTATTTATATTGAACAAGGCGCATTTCAGACCGGTAATGGTTTGAGCTTCAGAGCGCTTCCAGTTGGTTAGCCCACAAACAGCCCGTTCATTGAAGTCGCGAATGACCTCTTCAATATGAACAACCAATTGAATTTGAGAATATGTAAAATCGATTTGATTTTCTTCTATTGGTGAGAATTCTATGCGACCTGACGTGATGAATTCGAAAGACAAATGCTGACAAGTCCGATCCTGATGAAACCGTTCGCTGGTTTGTGATTGGCCGGTTTCGGATAGATTTAATGTTTTTGAAAGGCCATCTCGGCATGAAATGTTCCAGTTGCCCTGTTTAATCGAAGCCTTTGCTGAAGTTGAATACAGAGCTAAGGCCGCCAAAAAAATGGTAAAAACTCTTAAAAGCGGTTTAATTGAATTTAAAATCATGCGCCTAAAATAAAGATATAAGGTTTAAGTTCAACCTTTAAATCAAATTAAATGGGTTAGTGGCGACACTTTCTATTTAAGATTTAGTCACTTTTAATGCATTTCTGTTTTTATATTGCTAGGCGTCTATTGCTTTTGCTAAAAAAAAGGCTAGTTATTTCAGATATTTGTTAAGTTTAATATTATGTAAGATTTTTTATTGCAAAAATTACAAATTTCCATTTAGATAAGGCGGTTCCAAATTGGAACTTAAGTTTTGGGCAAGATGGCCGATACGACTAAACTCAACGGAGGGGAACATGGCAAAGGGCACAGGAATCAAGATTACTGAAAAAGTAGTTAAAGAGTGCAAAGACAAGTTAATGAAGACCAAAATGGATCTTTTGAACCGTGTTAAAGAAGCCCGTGAGAAGTTGGATTTAGGCGAAAAGGGCGGAGACGAGGCCGATCAAACGATGCGTCTTTTAGCGGAACAAGAAATGTTAAATTTGAATGATCGTTTACGTTCTCAGTTATTTGAGATCGAAAGTGCATTAGGTCGTATCGAGAGTGGTGCATTTGGTTTCTGTGAAGAAACCGAAGAGCCAATTGAAATCGAACGTTTACGTGCGATTCCTTGGACTCGCTTAAGTATCGAAGGTGCTGAAATCCGAGAATCAATGAATCGTCGTTACGCTCGATAGGGTGCCAGGCCTTGTTTGGTCTAGCAGCGCGTCTTTAAAGTAATAATTCAAACCAGTAAACATTAATCACGGATGATCAATGTTGGTTTGTAAAAAAATAAATTGTTAATTTTGAACCCTCGAGAGGAACTGTGTATGCCACGGTTAAAAGCTCGGGGGTTTTTCTTTGGGTCTCAATGAGTTGAGATCGAATATCGGCCGAAAGTTGTTCTTGGTTTTTTTGGGCTTCTTCGATGACTTCATTGAAGGGAATATTCTTGGCTAGCGTTTGAAAACTATAAAATAGAAGAACCGCTGCTAAAACCCATTTTAGACTCATTTAAACCGCCCATACCTAAGGAAGACTGGCTTCCTTAGGTTATAAGATAGGTCTGAACTATAAAATGGTTAAAAATTAAGCTAAGGAATTAGATATTTAAGATCAATAAACTCTGGTGTTTATTTGTTAGTGACCAATGACCACCCGCAAAGCTTGTAAAGCATACGGGCTCCGACATTTCCATCCCATTCGGAATCATTGGCGTCTCCTGATGAAATCTCATTCAAATCAAATCCTACGATTTGGCGGCCAGACTGAGCCAATAAATTAAATAAAAAGAAGACCTCGTCGGCAGACAAGCCACCGATAACCGGCGTGCCTGTAGAAGGGCAGTAGCGAGGGTCTAACCCATCGATATCAAAAGAGATATAAACTTTTTGTGGCAATTCGCTGATGATGTCTGAAGCGATAGAGCCCCAAGATTCACCTTTCATTGCTCGTTGTTTTAATCCGATGTCAAAAAAAGTTTTAACGTCAGAACGAGTAGTAACAAAATCGTATTCTTCTTCACAAAAATCGCGAATACCGACTTGTACTAATTTTTTAGGCTTAATTGGCAAATTCATCACATTGTACATGATTGATGCATGAGACTGCTCGAAGCCTTGGTAGGCTTTACGAGTGTCTGAGTGGGCATCTATGTGAAGAATTCCGACTTCACTTTGGCCGCCAACAGAATGTGTTTCGCATATGGCGCGTATGGCTCCGAGTGGTGTTGAGTGATCTCCACCGACTAAGCCAAATAATTTTCCGGTGCGTAAAATTTCATGAGTTTGTGTGTAAACCCAGTCTGTTAATTTTTGCGAAGCTTTATTGACCTCGCCGACCAGCATATCAATTCGGGCTTGATCTTCTGACTGATCTGTACGCAATTGAATCACTTCTTGCGCCAAAGCCTTGTAGCGGACGCTATCAGCCAGAACCGAATCTGAAATTTCTTTCATAAAGATTCCCTGCTCATATGCTTTTTTAGTTTCGAAGTCGAAAAGATCAATTTGTTCAGAGGCTTCGCGAATAATCCGAGGGCCGTTTGAAGCGCCGCGACCGTAAGAAGTTGTGACCTCCCAAGGAACGGGCAATAAAACAACGCGAGATTCTTCTTCAGTCATCGGGATTCCGAAGATTCCAAATTCTGAAGAGATAGTGGTAGTTGGGTCAAATTTTACTGTGCTCACGGAAACCTACTTTCATCAAAACAGTGGTTATAGCTTGGCTCATAAAAATTTAAAATGAAAAATTGAAAACTGGATTAGGATAGTTGAGTGGGCCTCTGTTGAAAAAACAACTTTTAATCACGCGAACTTAAACAAAAGTTATCGATTGTGAGTTCTGACGGTGGGTTTGGAAAAGCGAAGTAAAATCCCCCACTTGTAAATTTGCGCAACGAATTAAAATTGATTTAAAATAACTTTAAAATTGAATAAAAACTCGAGTTCGATCAATGTGCTTGATAGTTAAAATAAACACATCCGAAATGAGAGGTTGTTGTATGAAGTTAAGTCTAACAAAAGCGTCTGTTGTTTTCATGATTTTAGGTTTCATGAGCGTGTCTCAAGCTGTGGTTGAACCAAATCGCGCGGCCCCTAAAGGTGGAAATATGAATTACAATTTGGATTCTGAGCCTGAAAGCTTGCATCCAATCATGGCTGGAGACCTTTACTCGTCTTATGTTCACTCTTATGTTTTCGATACACTTTGTACTCCTGATGTAAATACTTACGAATATACTTCGCGTATCGCTGAAAAATGGGAAGTTTCTAAAAATGGTTTAGAGTTTACATTTTTCCTACGTAAAGATGCTTACTTTCACAACGGCGAGAACGTAACTGCTGAAGACGTTAAGTTTTCTTTTGAAACGATCCGTGAACCTAAGCACCAGGCTTTGAATATTCTTCCATATATTGAAACATTCAACAAAGTAGACGTGGTTGATAAATACACGATCAAATTCACAGCTAAAGAAAAGTACTTCCGTAACATGAGCAGCTTGTGCGGAATTATTCTTGTTCTACCGAAAAGCGTTTACGGCGACATCAATAAATCTGTAAAGATGCAAAAAGAAATGATTGGTTCAGGCCCATACAAGCTTGAAACATACGAAAAATCTCAACGTATCGTTCTTAAAAAGTTTGATAAATGGTATGGCGATAACACTAAAGAATGGAAAGGTTTTTACAACTTTGATCAAATCACTTTCCGTTTCAGCAAAGAAGATACAATTACAATCGAAAAATTGAAAAAAGGCGATATCGATTACCACCTTTTCAGAACTCCAGACGGATTTTTGAAAGCTAAAGGCGGATCTTTCGGTTCAAAAGTTTTCGCTGAAAAAGTTGAAAATAAACAACCTAAACGTCTTTCATTCATCGGTTTCAACTTACAAAGAGAAATCTTCAAAGATAAAAACGTACGTTTAGCTTTTGCTCATTTGGTTAACCGTGAAGAATTAAACAAAAAGTTTTTCGATAACATGCAATTGTTGGCCACAAGTCCGGTTTATGTGAAATCAAACCAAGCTCCAGATATGAAGCCTATCGCTTACGATCCGAAAAAAGCTCAAGAGATCTTGGCAAAAGCGGGTTGGAAAGATGAAGACAAAAACGGAATTCTTGAAAAAACAATCAACGGTAAAAAAGAAGAACTTAAATTCACTTGGATTTACGCTAATAAAGATGCTGAAAAATGGTGGACAATCATTAAAGAAGATTTGAAAAAAGCGGGTATCGAAGTTGAATTGAAATACCAAGAGTGGAATTCATTCACAAAAGCTATCGATGACCGTGCGTTTGACATGATCTCAATGGGCTGGGGCGGCGGAGACGTTGAGCAAGACCCAAAACAAATCTGGCATTCTTCTTCTACTGGCAAAGGTGGTTCAAACTACGTGAATTATAAAAATCCTGAAGTTGATAAGATGATTGATGAAGCTCGTGCTGAATTAGACTCTAAAAAACGTTCGGCTTTATTCAAGAAAGTTTACACTACAATTGCTGAAGATGTTCCATATGTATTCTTATTTAATCCGAAATATGAATTGTATGCTCGTTCGGCTAAAATGAAGACTGCTGGTAAAACATTCGAATACGACTTGGGTTACCAAGCGTGGTGGGCGACTAAGTAGTCATTTTGGTTAACTTAAAATGCTAGTTTATTTACTTCGAAGAATTTTAGTAGCGATCCCAACTTTTATTGGGATCACGCTTGTCACTTTTGTGATTATCAATACGGCCCCGGGTGGGCCGATTGAGCAAAAGTTACAAAAGTTGCGTGATTCTGGAAATAGTGTGGGTATTTCGCAAGAGGTACTAGATGGTTTGGCGAAACAGTATGGTTTCGATAAACCATTGTACGAGCGTTATTTTATCTGGATTAAAAACATTACGCGTTTAGATTTTGGCGAAAGCTTCACATATCAAGAGCCAGTGATAGACGTGATCAGTTCAAAATTTCCGGTCTCGTTGCTATTTGGTATTGCTTCATTACTTTTAACTTACATTATATGTATTCCGCTCGGAGTTAAAAAAGCGATTCGTGCGGGTGGCGTATTCGACCAAGTGTCTGGAATCATATTGTATATTATGGTTTCGATTCCTCCGCTGGTGTTGGGTATTTTCTTGATCGTTTGGTTTGCAGGTGGGTCATATTTTGATTGGTTCCCGATTGGTGGCATTCGTTCAGACGAATATGCGTCATTTACCTTGATGGGAAAAATTGGGGATCGCATTCATCATTTTGTGCTTCCATTAACTTGCTACGTGATCGGTGGTTTCACTGAACTGACGATGTTAGTTCGAAATTCGATGTTGGATGTTATTAAGTCAGACTTCGTCCGTACGGCGCGCTCTAAGGGTTTAGAAGATAATAAAGTTTATTTTAAGCACGCCCTACGTAATGCTTTGATTCCAGTAGCGACTGGATTGGGCGGGTTCTTAAGAGTTTTCTTAGCGGGTTCATTGATTGTTGAAACGATTTTTAATTTAGATGGCATTGGTTTGTTGGGTTACCAATCTATTTTATCTCGTGATTACAATGTCATTATGGGTCTCACTTTTATATCAGCGATGTTGCTTTTACTTGGTAATATCATGAGTGATTTTATTTATGTGTTGGTTGACCCACGGATAGACTTCAAATGATTGAAAAATTCATAAATAACGAACTTACTTTAAAACGCTACCGTCGATTTAAACGAAATAAATTGGCGGTAATTTCTGTTTGGGTTTTGGGGCTATTGTTTTTTCTAAGCTTTACGGCCGAATTTTGGGCGAACAGCAAGCCACATATTATGAAATATCAAGGAAAAATGTATTTCCCTTTGGTGGTTGATTATCATCCAACTGTATTTGGGCGTGAAGATATTTTTGTGATGGATTACAGATCTTTGCAAATTGATGCCGCTCAGGGAGACTGGGTTGTGTGGCCGGTGGTGCAGTGGGATCCCTACGAAAGTAATAAAACTGTCGAATACCCTTCGAAACCAACGAAATACAATGTGATGGGAACAGACGACCGTGGTCGCGATGTCTTAACGCGATTATTATATGGTCTTCGTTATACTTTGATATTCTCGGTGGGTGGCTGGATTCTGAGTTATCTAATTGGGGTTATCTTTGGATCTTTGATGGGATACTTCGGTGGTAAAGTAGACTTAGTGGGAATGCGTGTGGTTGAAATTATTCAAACCATGCCGATTACTTTGATTTTGATCACGATTATTTCGATATTTACGCCGAATTTATTGGTGCTCATTTTATTCTTGTCGATGTTTGATTGGACGAAGATTGCGACCTATATGCGTGCGCAGTTCTTACAATTGCGTCAGCGTGAATTTGTTGAAGCGGCCCGTGCTTTGGGTTCTTCGCATAAACGAATTGTTTTCAAGCACATTTTACCGAATGCAATTACGCCAATCGTGACGTTTTCGCCATTTGATATCGCGTTTAATATCTCATACTTAGCTTTCTTAGATTACCTGGGTTTGGGATTGCGTGCTCCAACTCCGAGTTGGGGTGAGCTTTTGCAGCAAGCTCAGAAGTATTTCACAACGGCAGAATGGCTTGTTTGGTATCCATCAATTGCATTGGTTTTAACTTTGACTTTATTGATCAATATTGGACTTGCGATTCGTGATGCCTTCGATTCGAAATCTTCGGTCGGTTAATTGACTTTGTTTCGCTCAGCTGACGTAATAAATACTTAAAATGGAGTAAATTATGTCAGCATCTTCTCGTCTTACTGAAAAGTGGATTAATCGCGGCCTTTGGGTCATTTCTTTTATTTTCGCCGGATTTTTAATTGGGCTGGGAAGTCTTGTAGTTGCTGACTTGCCTCAGGTGCAATCGGCCCCGCAAATGATGGATTATGTCAATAACAAGGCTGAATACAATGCGATATTGGCTAGCATCGAACAAAAAGAAAAAGTCATTCAAGGCGCTCGTAAGGCGATGGATGCTGATTACAGCAAGGTCAGTGTTCTTCAAAATAAATATTATAAATCAAAAGAAAATTTTAATAACTGGTTAGCTACTCGCGAGACCACTCAAGATAATACGCAAAATCCAGAAGTATTGGCGCGGACTAAAGCTTTAGAAAAAGAACAGGCTGAAATTGAACGTCTTGAGCAAGTTAATAGAGACAAAGAAGCCGAGATTCAAAAGTTAGAAAGTGACCTAGGCGAAGTTAGATCACAATTGAGCAAAATGGAAAGTCTGGCTTACGATAAAGTCGCTGAAACCGATCGTATTAACCAAATTAAAGTCTTTGCTTACCGCCTAGCAATCACTTTGCCATTGTTGCTAATTGCGGCTTGGCTTTTTGCAAAGAAAAGAAAAACGAAGAATTGGCCATTCGTGTGGGGATTTATTTTCTTCGCATTGTTCGCATTCTTCGTTGAGCTTGTGCCTTACTTGCCAAGTTATGGTGGATATATCCGCTACGTCGTGGGAATTATCGGTACATTCTTTGTTGGTCAGTATTCGATTAAGGCGCTACAGAGCTACCTTGAAAAACAAAAGCAGGCCGAAGCTATGCCTTCGACTCAAATAAAAGAAAAATTGAATTACGAACTAGCTCACCAAAGATTGTCGCGTGCGATTTGTCCGGGGTGTGAACGTCCGATTGATTTGAAAGATACGGCTCGAAATTTCTGTATGCATTGCGGGACTTGTGTTTTTAATAATTGCGTTCAGTGCAATACGCGTAAAAATGCGTTTGCAAAATTTTGTCATTCTTGTGGGGCAGTTGGGTAATTCTTAGTAGATTGGTCATATGTTGCCACAAAAAAAATCGGGCCGACTGTTACTGTCGACCCGATTTAACTTAAATTGAAAATATAGAAAAATCAGATTTTGCTTAGTCTAGAAGAATTATTCCATTTCTTCTAGATATGTATAACCCGACAAACCTTCTTCGTAATGTTTAATCAAAGCTTTGGCTTCGTGTTTTGTGATTTTGCCGCAATTAATACTTTCTTCGGTATACTGACGTACATTATCAACCATCTCTGCGCGCCCATATTGAACATACGAAAGAACTTCAGTAACCGTGTCGCCTGGCACGTAGTGATCTACGGTGTATCCAGACTCATGAATAGAAATATGTACGGCATCAGTGTCACCGAACAAGTTATGCAAGTCTCCTAAGATCTCTTGGTAAGCACCAGTTAAGAATACGCCAAGGTAATAAGGTGCATCGCCTTCTTTGAACGGGTGAACGCGTAAAGTTTTTTTCACTTCACCTGATTCAGTGTCGATAAATTTTTCGATCTTACCGTCAGAATCACAAGTTAAATCGGCTAGTGTTGCTTCATGGTAAGGTTCGTTTTTTAAGTTATGAATTGGCATAACCGGGAACAACTGACCTACAGCCCAAGAATCTGGAACCGATTGAAAGACCGAGAAATTGCAGAAGTAAGTGTCGCACAAAGTCTGGCGAAGCGAAGACACGATATCATCGCTATCTGGAGTCATCTGCGCGATCGTTAGCATTTTAGTTGCGATTGCAAAGAACATGCTTTCACACCAAGCGCGTTGAGTAAGATTTAAAACGCCATAAGTGAACAAGTTCAAAGTTTCATTTTTAGATTGCATCAAGTCGTTGAAGCATTCATTCAAGTTTTCTTTATTTAATTTTTCATAGATGTACTGAAGATCCTGCATAATTGCGGGATCTTGTTTGGTCGCAGGTTGTGGAGGATTTTGTTGATATAGATTATTAACGCCCATGACGTTGAAAACTAAAACCGAGTGATGCGCTACTAACGCACGACCGGCTTCAGTCACGATGTTTGGATGTGGAACGCCTTTTTCATCGCATAAAGTTTGTAAAGTTGAAACCACGTCATTCGCGTACTCTTGCTCAGAGTAATTCACTGAAGAGTCTGATGAACCCGTACCGTCGTAGTCGACCCCTAGGCCGCCGCCCACGTCGATGTATTTCAATTTTGCGCCCAAGGCATGAAGTTCTGTGTAGAAGCGAGCCGCTTCACGCAACGAAGACTTAATACTTTGGATTGAAGGAACCTGTGAACCGATATGGTAGTGAAGCAGTTCAAGACAATCTAACATGTTTTGTTTTTTCAAGAACTCAAGACCTTCAACGATTTCAATCGCAGTTAAACCGAATTTAGAACGAGCTCCGGCTGAATCAACCCATTTACCGGCACCTTGCGTATTTAATTTCGCTCGGAAACCAATTTTTGGACGCATATTTAATTTTTTTGCAGTCTCAGTGATAATTTTTAATTCGTCTTTACGATCGACAACGATGATGATCTCGCGACCGATTTTTTGCGCGAGCAAGGCAGTTTCAATGTATTCGGCATCTTTGAAGCCATTGCAAATGATAACGGCATTCGGAGTATTCATCAAAGAAAGTACGACAAGTAATTCTGGTTTAGAGCCGGCTTCTAGGCCAAGCTTGACGTCTTTTCCGTATTTGACCAGTTCTTGTACTAAGTGACGTTGTTGATTCACTTTGATGGGGTAAACGCCGCAGTATTGGCCTTTGTAGCTGTGATCAGCGAAAGCTTTTTGAAAACAAGAGTGCAACAATTCAACACGTTCGCGGATGATATCAGGAAAGCGAATCATGATTGGGATGCGGATACCGCGATCTTGCAATTCTTGAGTTAATTCGAAAAGGTCTACGTTCGGACCTTTATCACCTTTTGGGGTGATGCAAACATTTCCGTTTGAATTGATTTTGAAATAACCGTTACCCCAGTTGTTGATACCGTAAACTTGGGCACTTTTTTCGGTGTTCCACTCGTTAGATTTGATCTGTGCAAATGCGTGAGTCGTGCTTTTTTGCTCAGGTGTATTAGATGCAGAAGTTTCCATAGAACCCTCCAAAAAACGGTGAAATTTTTCAAACGCTACTTTTGAAAAAAGGTTTACAGTTTTTTGGAGTTCGTTGCAACAATTAGGTCACGATTAAATTCAAAATCTTTCCGGCTTTGTAGATCACCTTGGTTGGATTTTTTCCGGCTAAAGCGGTTTCAACCGTCGCCACTTTCTTTGCGGCAGCTAAGGCGTCGGCTTCAGAAGCGGCTGGAGCGATCTCGATAGTACCGCGCATTTTGCCGTTAACTTGCACACCTAAAGTGATCACGTCGTCTTGGCAAAGCTCAGGCTTAAACGTAGGCCATGTAGCAGTCACAACCAAGCCCGGTTGACCTAACTGATGCCACAATTCTTCGGCCAAATGAGGCGCAAAAGGTTGAAGCAGTTGCACTAGCGGAACCAAAGCTTTTTTCGATTTGCATTCGTGTTTGTAAAGATCGTTCACGAAAATCATCATCTGACTGATGCACGTGTTGAATCCTAAAACCTCGATGTCTTCGGTCACTTTTTTGATCGTCTTGTGTAAAGATTTTTCAATTTCTGGCGACAAAGCATCGTCAGTGGCCACACAAGTTTGTGTTTCTTCATTGATCACCAAGCGAGTTAAGCGATCTAAGAAGCGTTTGACTCCGTCGATTCCTGAAGCTGACCAAGGTTTGTCTTTGTCCATTGGGCCTAAGAAACAAACGAAGCAACGTAAAGTGTCGACTCCGTACTCTTTAGCCACTTCATCTGCGGGAACAACGTTTCCGCGCGATTTTGACATTTTTTCTCCGTCAGGGCCTAAGATCATTCCTTGATGAGCTAACTTTTGAAAAGGCTCATCAACCGGAGACAAACCTGCATCGAAAAGAACTTTTGTCCAAAAACGTGAATACAATAAATGACCTACAGTGTGCTCAGGACCGCCAACGTAAAGGTCAACGGGCATCCAGTATTTGACTGCCGACTGGCTGAACGCCTCTTGTGAATTATGAGGATCAGCGTAACGGAAGAAATACCATGAAGAGCCTGCAGCCCCAGGCATTGTGTCGGTGATGCGAGTGCCTTTCAGACCATTTGAATTGTAATTCACCCAGTCTGCGTTGTTCGCAAGCGGTGCTTCTCCTGTTTCAGAAGGTTCGTAGTTCGCTACTTCTGGAAGCATTACTGGAAGCTCGTTCGCAGGAACGGCCTTCAAAGTGCCATCTTGAGTTTGCACGATCGGGAAGGGTTCTCCCCAATATCTTTGGCGCGAGAACAGCCAGTCGCGCAATTTGTAATTTACTTGGCGCTTACCTAGATTTTCTTTTTCAAGATGAGTGATCATTTTTTGAACGGCTTCGGTTTTGATTAGGCCGTTTAAAAAATCTGAATTTGTTAATTTGCCTTCGCCTGTAAATGGAAGTTCTGTTTCTGATTCCAAAACTCTTAGAATTGGAAGATCAAATTTTTTTGCGAATTCAAAATCGCGCTCGTCATGCCCAGGAACGGCCATGATGGCGCCTGTGCCGTAATCCATCATCACGTAATCAGCGATCCAGATTGGAATTTCTTTTTGATTCAAAGGATTGATCGCGAATCCGCCCGTGAAAACGCCGGTTTTTTCAGTTGTCGCTTTACGATCAACTTCAGATTTTTTCGCCGTTTTTTCAATGTAATCCGCAATTTTAACAGCTTGGCCTTGAGTTGTGATTTTTTTCACAAGTGGGTGCTCAGGTGCGATCACCATAAAGCTTACGCCGAAAATTGTATCGGGGCGGGTCGTAAAAACTTCTAAGGTTTCAGTCGCACCTTTTACTTTGAAGTGAACTGAAGCTCCCTCAGATTTTCCGATCCAATTGCGTTGGCCTTCTTTCGTGCGCTCAGGCCAATCGACTTTATCTAAACCGGTTAGAAGTCGTTCAGCGTAATCCGTAATTTTTAACATCCACTGCTTCATCGGAACGCGAATAACCGGATGGCCGCCGCGTTCAGATTTTCCGTCGACAACTTCGTCGTTGGCCAAAACGGTTTTCAAAGCTGGGCACCAGTTCACAGGGACCTCTTTTTGGTAAGCTAAGCCCTTTTCAAAAAGTTTTAAGAAAATCGCCTGAGTCCACTTGTAATAATTCGGATCTGCAGTTGAAACTTCGCGAGTCCAATCGTAGCTGAAACCGTATTTTTGCAAAGTCGCACGGAAATCGTTGATCGCTTTTTCAGTTGTGATTGCTGGATGCACACCAGTTTGAATCGCGTATTGTTCAGCGGGTAAACCGAAAGCATCGTAACCCATCGGATGAAGAACGTTGAAACCTTTTGTGCGTTTGTAACGTGAAATAATATCGCCGGGAGTATAAGAAGCGATGTGGCCCATATGCAAACCCGATCCTGATGGATACGGAAACATATCAAGTGCGTAGTATTTTGGTTTTGTTGATTTTTCGTCGGCTTTGTAAGCTTGTTTTTCAGTCCAAACTTTTTGCCACTTAGATTGAATTTCGGTGTGTTTCATAAGACGAGATCTTAATGAATTGGCACACCGAAATCAAATGAGATGATATTAATTAATGAATATTGTCAGAGCAAGGTGACATTGATTTGTTGTCTGGGCTGCTTTTCCACTGACTAAGTTCGACCGTTTTTCTAGGTACTGACACTTTCTTTTGAACTGGTTTCGGAAGCGGCTTTTTTTCAACGCCATTTTCTGAAACTTGAATCGGAGTAGTCGTAACTAATCCAACTCCTGTATTGAAATTAAATGAGCAATTCAGGCCAGAACCGTCAATTTTGTCGTAAGATTGGTATTCGTATCCGATGACTTCGACTTTAGCAGTTTCTGGATTAAATCGAGCGATAACTTGTTCATTCCAAGAGCTTCTTCCGATACCTTCATTCATTGATTGGATGACCAAGGAACCTTTTTTATTTGTCGTTAATGTAGGTTCTGTGCCTCCCCAAGAGCCACCCCAAACAAAGCTGCTGTTTTTAGCGATTAATTTATATTCAGAATCCTTTTCAGGTTTAGGCAGCTTTCCATCTTTATTCACCTTGATATTTTTAAAACTAGGTAAGTTCTCTAAAGCGTCAGTTTCTGCAAAAACATAAAGGTCGTTGTAGTCTTGATCTGGTTGAGAAACGATATAGGCTCTGTAGCGGCCAAAAAAGTCGACTTTTTCTTTTCCGCTGCCTTTAGTTACTGACCAGTAGCCTGAGTTAGCACTAGCAACATCTGCTAAATTTACTAGAGGAAGTTGTTCGGCTAACTTTGTATCCGTAGTTTGAGCCACGTTTCGAGCAGAATTTATTTTTTGTGGCCAGGCTGCGGCGTTTGGCTGTTGGTTTGGCGTGTGAGTACAAGCTGCTAAAGTGCAAATTGCAACTGAAGCCGCGATGAGTCCGCGAATAGTCATAGAAATTCTCCTTGTTAGTTAATTGGATGCTTTCTAGTTTAGTCAGAAACTTTGTTTTGGCGAGCCGCTAAAGCAACGTCTAGACTTAGATCTAGATAAAAAAAAGAGAGTCGAGGCTCTCTTTTTTTCGAACATTAATTTTTCGTTAAGATGTTCAATTACGCTGCGTAATTGTTTCTGAATTTTGTGAAGCGAGCGTAGTCTTTTTTGTAATTTTTGTTGAAGTTAGTGTAGTTCTTAGTCATTACACCACGTAAATAACCGTAGTAATTAGTGTACAAGTAGTTACCCATGAACGAACCAAAGAATGCCTTGTTCATGTTTGGAAAATATTCTGATTTGCAGAAAGTCGTCATGTATTTTTGTGACATCGTCCACCAGCGAGTTGCTTCATCTTTATCGATAAAGTTAGAAACGAAGTATGGTTTGTTGTTAAATTTGTAGCCGATTTCATAGCCATTTCCAGCTTTAGTGAAGTATCCTTTGAAAGTGAAATCGCCCCAAGTAAATGTTTTAGTCATGTTAGACTCCTTTTTTTTGCTCGTTTGAGCTCCCATTATGTCGGAGTTCAAAAATCTTAAACTAGTCCTGCTTTATAATTCTGGCCTAAGATCGGCTATTCGAATGGTCTTGAGTCTAATTGAGACGTCTATTTTTGGGTCGATATTAAGTAATTAATATACATTTTAGCTACAATTTTTTGAAGTTATCCCGATAAGTAGCAAGGATGAAGAAAGACCCAAGAAATAGACCCATTCTGGTTTTGGATGAGGACGCAGATACATTAGAACTTATGCTTGAACCATTACGTTGGGAAGGTTACGACGTACGTGGGTTGTCTTCATTGAAAGAGGCAAGTGAGTTTTTGCACTATTGGAAGCCACAAATGATCATCGTTGACCCTGATTTTGCTAACGAGGATGGTCTACAATTTTTAAATTCTGTTTCAGGATATTTAGATTCAACTTCATTGATTGTGGTTTCTTCGAATTCTTCGTCAGAGCAAATTGCCCAGTGTCTTGATTTGGGTGCAAGTGATTATATTGTATCACCATTTATTCCACTTGAATTTTTATCGCGTGTTCGAGCGCAATTAAGATTTCGTGATGCCAAAGAGGACCTTATAGAAGCAAATCAAAAGTTACTTGAATTGGTCGAGATCGATGATTTGACGGGCCTTTTTAACATGCGGTCTATTTTTCAAAAGTTAGAATTCGAAATGGAGCGCGGAAAACGTTTTAATCGGCCGGTGACGGTAGTGATGATCGATATGGACCGATTTAAATCTGTAAATGATGGTCACGATCATCTTTTTGGAAGTTACGTGCTTTCAGAGGTGGGTAAAATCATCAAAGCGTCGACTCGCAATGTAGATATTCCGGCCCGCTATGGTGGTGACGAGTTTTTGATTATTTTGTCAGAGACACCGTTGTCAGGTGTTGAACAATTCTGCGAACGACTACGTAAACGCGTAGAGCAAATGACTTTCGCGCAAGGAAAAGATTCAATTCAGCTGACTTTGTCGATCGGGCATGCGTCTACTTTAGGTGCCGAAAATCTTGGACCAAAAGATTTAGTTCGTCGAGCAGACCAAGCTTTGTATAAAGCCAAGCACGAAGGGCGTAACCGCGTTGTCGGTTATGATCAAAGTTTACCTTCTGAGGGTGTAAAAACACGCGAGCTTGAGAAGTCTGCAGTTATTAATATCTTTCAAAAGCCGCGTCGATCGGCTTAAACGTCAACTAGTTGTCTTTTCAAAATAGCCGAGCTATAACTCGGCCATGACTGCTTCCATCGAAAAAAATAAATTTTATGCTGCTGTTGTTTCGTTGGTTGTAAGCTTTTTAGTTCTTGGATTGAAGGCGAAAGCCTTTTATGAAACTAATTCTGTAGCTGTCTTGTCTGACGCCTTAGAGACGGTTGTAAATGTTGTAACCGCTATTTTCGCTTTATGGGCAATTAAGATGGCGGCTGAACCTGCTGATGAAGAGCATCCCTACGGGCATGGCAAGTTTGAATCATTTTCAGCCGCTTTTGAGGGTGGTCTCATTTTTTTCGCCGCTCTTGCTATTTTATTTCGGTCAATTGAAAGCTTTTTTGAAACTTCTCAAATTCAAAATATTTTCGAAGGCTTTAAATATTTAGGGCTCGCGACTGCGCTTAATTTATTGGTCGGCATGTGGTTGATTTGGGTTGGAAAGGCTCAGCAATCTGAGGCCTTAAAAGCCAGTGGTAAACATGTTTTGTCTGATGTTGTTACTACTTTAGGAATTTTTGTTGGTTTGGGATTGGTTCGTTGGACGGGTTTGAATTGGATCGATTCGGTTGTAGGTTTTTTTCTTGGAATTTGGTTAGCGTTAGAAGCGTACGAAATTCTCAAAACAAACACAGGTGCTTTGTTAGATGAAGTTGATACGGGTGCTTTAGAAAAGCTTGCCGCCGTCATTAAAAAACATCGTAAACCCGGGGTTATTGATATTCATAATGTTAGAATGATTCGTTCGGGTAATTTTCATCATATCGATGCGCATATGGTGGTTCCTGAGTTCTGGGATGTAAAACAAGCTCATATAATGTCTCATGATTTTGAAAAAAATGTCGTACGTGATTACGATCACGACGGAGAATTTGCCTTTCATATGGATCCGTGCCAAAAGCTTTACTGCTCTGTTTGCGCGGTTGAAAATTGTAAAATACGGGTTGCACCTTTTTCTAGAAATCGCGACTTTACAAAAGAGCATTTAGTTAAAGGGCCCGAATACACGGATTAGTCTATGTCTGAAGAAAATCAATCTGCTGAAAATTCTGAATCGCGCGAACGTATTCCTCGCACAAATTTGACTCGCAATCTTCCTAAGCCGAATGCATACGCATTGGCCTTAGACAATGAATTCAGGGACTACGCATTTAATGAAGAGCGTGCTCCTTTAAACAAAGGAAAGTGGCGTTCAGAAGTTTTCAAGACTTCTAACGATAAAGCAATGGATGTTGAAATCGGAACCGGTACGGGAATGCATTTCGCGCATCATGCGGCAAAATTTCCCGAGCGCTATTTGGTTGGCCTAGAAATCAAGTACAAACCTTTGATTCAATCGATTCGTCGTGCGCAGGTTGGTGGAGCCCGTAACACGGCGATCTGTCGTTACCACGCATTCGATCTTGATTTACTTTTCGGTGAAAACGAAATCAATAACATGTACATTCATTGTCCGGACCCGTGGGTGACTCCGCGTAAGCCAAAAAATCGCGTTGTGTGCTTGAAGATGCTAGATGTTATTTACGATATGCAAAGGCCAGGAAGCTTTCTTGAATTTAAAACAGATTCACGCGAGTACTTCTTGTGGTCACTTGATGAAATTAAGCAATCGAAGTACAAAATCGAATTTCAAACTTTGAACCTTTATAAAGAGGGCGGAAAGTATTTTGAAAATAACTTTCAAACGACTTTCGAGAAAATTTTCGTTAAGCAAGGTATTGAAATTAATTATATCAAGCTGACGAAATAGGTGCCAGGCTGTGTTTGGTCTAGGGCCGCGTCATCATTACCAGTAACTAGCGTAAATTTCTAAATCGCTTTCAATTTTGATCTGACATGAAAGTCTTTCGTCTGCGCCGCAATTGTTTCGTATCAACGTATTCTCTTCGATTTCTGACGCAACGCTAGACCAAACAGGGCCTGGCACCCTTACGCGGCATTTGCTGCAGATTCCGTCGCCTTGGCATGAAGAGGCGACCGGAATTTGGTGATCTAAAAGAAAACGCATTAGATTTGCTCCAAGCGGGGCATCTAGAATTAAGTTTTTTTGCGGTAGTTTCACCAAAGGCATGATTACTTATAACAAAAAAAAACTCACAGATCACTCTGTGAGTTTTTGTATTCATAGGATTAAGACTTACATGACGAAATATTTAATTATTGGCAGTAAACTGATTGGCCCGTTGATAAAGAAACCAGTTGCATACCTCGGCAAGTGTTGGCTCCGTATGCATTAGTCGTGCAGTTAATGTACGTGTTGTATTGCGGATAGAAGTATTGTCCAACACAGGCTTGTGTTCCACCAACGCTTTGTTGGCAGTATTGAGCCGGAGCTTGCTGTCCTGTCGGAGTGTAAATACAGATGCCGTTAACATATTGGTATTGAGTATTTGTTTGTTGGCAGTATTGCGCCGGAGCCTGTTGACCTGTAGCTGTGTAGATACAGATACCATTTACGTATTGGTAACCATTCGTTCCGGTTTGTTGGCAAAGTTGCGCGTTAACGATTTGTCCAGTAGATACCTGAACGCATTGTCCGCTTACATTGTACTGATATCCATTTGTACAATTTGTTTGATTTACGATTGAACCGTTTTGATCAACACATTGGCCATAGGCGTTAAGTTGATAGGTGATCGTATTATTTTCGTTTTTCTTGGCGCAGCTAAAACCGAATAAGGTTAGCGCCGCTACCGAAAAAATAAGTGCAAGTTTTTTCATATAAGTCTCCTTGAATTGAAATACTTTTTTATTCATCAACCAAGATTAAAGCAAAGACCACGCCCTACTGGGGGGACTTTGTTAAACACCTAGAATAACTTAATAATTTTGAAATCGTCTCATCCTGAGGCGGACTTAATTTGTCACTTTTGGGGGGTGTTAACGTTTTTGGCTCAACATCTCAATTTGATAAACATCAATTTACATCGAAATAATCGATGATATTGTCTTTGAATGCAAAAACGCTTCGCTTTGTTGGGTGCTAGTCGCGGATTAGGTTGGGCGACCTATCAGGCGCTTCAAAATCAAGATAGAAATTCTAAATTTTTACTAAGCTCGCGTAAAATTGAATCGCGAAGAAGTGAAGTTTTATCTGCAAATGTTACTTTACTTGCTCAGGACTTTTCGAAATTGCCTGTAAGCAAAGAATTTGTTCTGAGTCTTAAAAAGTTTAGTCCGACAGATCTGATTTATTTTGCGGGAGG
>JACCDQ010389071.1_pt1 | contig 47068 bp, 27 predicted proteins | sample 7446031 | NCBI WGS metagenome assembly JACCDQ01 (sample SAMN15323442, study PRJNA562643) | freshwater metagenome | isolation source: river surface water | place: USA:Blue River Watershed | collected 2017-08-17
TGAGTGGGGAGCTAAAAACACGTCTTCAAAAATATTACGACTTTATGGTTGCTTATGAAAATATTTTAAGAGAAGGTGGAACGTTCAATTCCCCAGTATTGAATTCGGGTGATGGACAACTCAATTTGAAAAATTGGCCTCCAGTGGCCTCTACCGTTTCAGTAATTGGTAAATCTTTGGCAAACAAACAAATTCTTCATTTGATTAATTTTTCGAATACATCAAATTTAAACTGGCGTGATACTAATGGGGAACAAACAACACCAACAGTAAAAAAGAATTTCACTTTAAGTTTAGCTAATAGCAATACCGTGTCTAAAGTATGGTATGCTTCACCTGATTTAGAGGGAGGTGCTTCAAAAGAATTAACATTCAATCAGGTGGGTGGTAATTTAGTATTTAAAATCCCGTCTCTTCAATATTGGGGAATGATTGTAGTTGAATATTTATAGCCGTTGGGGGATTGATTATTCTGTCTATCTCTTCTTGAGATAGATTGATTTTATAAGTACAAAACGTAATATTTAATTTTAATAAGACAAATGGTTTGTTTATAAATAGAGTTGTAGTAAGAATTAGTGAGTACATATAAGAAAACAGTACAGTCTATTCATAATTTAGAAGATAGACAGATTCAACCTCAATCACCCCATATTAATAAAACCAATAAGAACATATTTAATGGACACGATCTATAATTATTCATTAATTAAAATATTTAGAGATAGAATGAAACAATCAATTTCTATAGTCACAGTATTTCTGTTATTATTTAATACCATAAAAGCACAACAATTACAATCACCCAATCAAAAATTGCAGATGCAATTTACACTTCAGGGTGATGGCACACCTAGTTATAGTTTAAACTACAAGGATAAAGTTGTCATAAAACCAAGTAAACTAGGTCTCGAACTAAAAAATGACACCAAATCACTACTGAATGACTTTACGGTTATAGATACAAAGACCAGTATTTTTGACGAAACGTGGAAACCCGTTTGGGGCGAAGTAGCCTCTATTCACAATCACTATAATGAATTAGCAGTTATTTTAAATCAAAAAGGAACCGATAGACAAATGATAATTCGTTTCCGTTTGTTTGATGACGGGCTAGGTTTCCGTTACGAATTTCCTCAACAAAAAAACTTGATTTATTTTACTATTAAAGAAGAACGTACACAATTTGCGATGGCAGGCGATCATACCGCTTATTGGATTCCTGGAGATTATGATACTCAAGAATACAATTATACCACTTCAAAACTTTCCGAAATAAAAGGCTTAATGGAAAAAGCATACACAAAAGGAAATGTTTCGCAAACTTCGTTCTCTCCAACTGGGGTGCAAACTTCTTTAATGATGAAAAGTGCCGATGGATTGTATATCAATTTGCATGAAGCGGCCTTAATTAATTATTCTTGTATGCACCTTAATCTAAACGATAAGAATTTTGTTTTTGAATCCTGGTTAACTCCTGATTCACATGGGGATAAAGGTAAAATACAAGCGCCTTCCAATACGCCATGGAGAACTATTATTGTAAGTGATGATGCGCGTACTATTTTGGCTTCGAAAATGACTTATAATCTGAACGAACCAAGTAAGATTAAAGAAACTTCATGGATTAAACCAACAAAATATGTAGGTGTTTGGTGGGAAATGATTTCAGGAAAAAGCAGCTGGTCTTACACTGATGAATTTCCTGCGGTACAATTAGGGGTTACGGATTTTGCCAAAGCAAAGCCTAATGGCAAGCATGGTGCAACTACTGCTAATGTAAAAAGATATATAGATTTTGCAGCTAAAAACGGATTTGATGCCGTATTGGTAGAAGGCTGGAATACGGGTTGGGAAGATTGGTTTGGTCATGCTAAAGATTATGTTTTTGATTTCGTTACACCATATCCTGATTTTGACCTAAAAGGATTGAATGAATGCGCGCATTCTAAAGGGGTAAAACTCATTATGCACCACGAAACTTCGGGATCTATACGTAATTATGAACGCCACATGGATGATGCTTACAAGTTGATGAAACAATACGGATATGATGCTGTGAAAAGCGGATACGTAGGCAATATACTTCCAATTGGTGAAACGCATTACAGTCAATGGACGAATAATCATTATCAATATGCCATCGAAAAAGCAGCAGATTATCAAATTATGGTAAATGCACACGAAGCAGTGCGTCCAACAGGAATAGCGCGTACTTATCCAAATCTTATCGGAAATGAAGCTGCTCGTGGCACCGAATATCAGGCTTTTGGAGGTGACCGAAATCATCCAAACCACGTTACCATATTGCCTTTTACAAGATTAATTGGTGGTCCGATGGATTACACTCCGGGAATTTTTCAAATGGATGTTACTAATGGTTCACACGTAAACACTACCATTGCAAACCAGCTGGCACTTTATGTTACCATGTACAGTCCGTTGCAGATGGCGGCAGATTTTCCTGAGAATTATGAACGTTTTGCAGATGCCTTCCAATTTATTAAGGATGTTGCCATAGATTGGGATGACAGCAAATATCTGGAAGCTGAACCGGGTGAATACATTACAGTTGCAAGAAAAGCCAAAGGAACTAATAATTGGTTTTTAGGAAATGTAAATGGAGAAACAGCACGTACTTCAAACATTGATTTCAGCTTCCTTGAAAAAGGTAAAAAATACACCGCTACTATTTATGCTGATGCAAAAGATGCTCATTATAAAACGAACCCACAGGCCTATAACATTCGTAAGATAACTGTAAGCAATAAATCAAAATTATCACAACTTTCTGTGCCTGGCGGTGGATATGCTATCAGTATTATTGAAATTAAAAAATAATTTTCATTTCAGCAGTAAACACAAGTAATACAAGCACTTTGAATTATGAAAAAAACATCAATTTATATACTCCTGATAAATTTATTAATTCAGGTTACTCTTAACGCACAAAATTCAGGAAAAGAAAGCCAAACTCTGGGTAATTGTTCCTCGTACACCATACAAAATAACCAAGTGATTTTTAATTGTGAGAACAAAGCGAAAGTACTTTTACAATTTTGTAGCGGTCAGGTGCTAAAAGTATGGATTTCTACTGATGGAACTTTTAAACGGACTAATGAATCGTTTGCTGTTATCAATGAAAATTTGGGTTGGTCAGGCAGCGTTAATGTAAATGAAGAGACCTCAGCCTATGAAGTTTTCACAGAACAATTGAGGATAAGAGTTCAAAAAAGTCCCTTCAAATTGCAGGTATTTGATAAATATCAAAAATTGCTATTTAATGATTACAATGAAAAAGGATACGTAAAAAATAACAAGCATATTGCGAGTTACAAAACATTAAAATCAGATGAGCAATTTTTTGGATTAGGAGAAAAAGCAGGAACTCTTAACCGACGTGGCAAGAGTTATAAAATGTGGAATAGTGACCAACCCTGCTATGGGGTAAATGAAGATCCTCTTTATAAAAGCATTCCCTTTTTTATGAGTACGAATCATTATGGGATTTTCTTTGATAACACCTATAAAACCGAGTTTAAATTTGGTACTGAATCAAACGATTATTATTCTTTTGAAGCGGCTGCAGGAGAAATGATTTACTATTTTATATATGGGAATGATTACAAACAAATCATTCAGAATTATATCGCACTTACCGGAAAACCCATTATGCCGCCAAAATGGGCATTAGGTTTTGCTCAATGTCGAGGCAATTATACTGCTGAAAAGCAAGCCAAAGATATTGCAGCTGAGTTTAGAAAAAGGAAAATCCCATGTGATATTATCTATCAGGATATTGGTTGGGTTGAAGGACTTCAGGATTTTGACTGGAAGAAAAACAACTATCAAAATCCAAAAAACATGGTAAAAGAATTGGGAGACCAAGGATTTAAAATGATTATTTCTCAAGATCCTGTTATTTCCCAAGCCAATAAAAAACAATGGAACGAAGCTGATTCTAAAGGCTATTTCGCCATTGACGCTCGTACTGGTAGCAGTTATGATATGCCATGGCCTTGGGGTGGAAATTGCGGGGTAGTTGATTTTACCAAACCCGAAGTGGCTGACTGGTGGGGCAACTATCAACAAAAACCATTAAATGATGGCGTACGTGGATTTTGGACTGATATGGGCGAGCCTGCCTGGAGTAACGAAGATGCTACTGACCGACTTCATATGAAACATTATTTAGGGATGCATGATGAGATTCACAATGTATATGGTTTTACGTGGGACAAAGTTGTAACCGAACAATTTTACAAGCACAATCCTAATAAGCGCGTATTTCAAATGACAAGAGCTGCTTATGCCGGTTTACAACGCTATACGTTTGGCTGGTCTGGTGACTCTGGTAATGGTAATAATGTACTTGAAGGATGGAATCAATTTGCCAATCAGATTCCTGTGGGACTTTCTGCCGGGATGGGCATCATTCCGTTTTGGACTTCTGATATTTCGGGTTATTGTGGCGATATTAAAGATTATGATGCGATGTCAGAATTGTATGTACGCTGGATGCAATTTGGCATTTTTAATCCCCTTAGTCGTGCACATCATGAAGGAGGAAATGCCGTAGAACCTTGGGTCTTTGGTACTGAAGTGGAAAATATCACCCGAACAGCCATTGAATTAAAATATAAATTATTTCCGTATATCTATACGTATGCCAGGGAAGCACATGATACTGGTATGCCTTTAATGAGGGCTTTGTTTCTTGAATATCCTAATGATATTGAAACGTTTGATTTGAATGGTCAGTTTCTGTTTGGTCGTGAATTATTGGTCGCACCAGTAGTTGAAAAAGGAGCCGTTAGCAAAAAGCTCTATTTACCAGAGGGAGAATGGATTAATTATAATGACGGTAAAAGTGTCTATAAAGGGAAACAATGGATCACGGTTGAGGCTCCCTTAGATATCATACCCTTGTTTGTGAAAAAAGGTGCTATTATACCTAGTATGCCAGTGATGCAATACATACATGAAAAACCTAATTACCCTGTTAGTTTTGATGTTTATCCTGATAAAATTGGAAAAGAATCATCCTTTGTGTTGTATGAGGATGATGGAGAAAGCAGGGATTATGAAAAAGATGTTTTTTGTAAAACAAAAATTACTGCCATAGCCAATTCAACAGGCTTTGCAATACATATAAATACCAGAGAGGATAAAGGATACAAAGCTGCAGGAGCTAGAAATTGCATTGTAAAATTGCATACCAATAGTAAGCCTAAAAGTGTATTGGTTAATACTTCAAAAATTAAAAAAGAAAAAACAGAAGTGCTAAATGAAAAAGGGCTTACGGATTATGAAAAACTATCCTATAGTTGGGATGAAAAACAAGGTATAGTTTATATTAAATTACCTGATACGGGTCTGGATTATCAAATTGAAATTAATTCTTCAAAATAAAGAGATTTTATTATACGCTAAATTCAAAAAACAATTTTGACAAAAATTAGTGGAGGACATTAAAAATACTCTCCTTAATAATGCTAAAAACAGGCTGAAAAAAGCCTGTTTTTTTAGTATAATAGGATCTTTAGTATAAACCTTGAGATATAAGTTTTCTGCGCTATGTTAAAACAAATTTTATATCAACTAATTTCTTATACGCTATTTAAAAATCGGTTAAATTATTACTGCTTTTTAAATGCCAAAATTCAAGTTTATTAATTAAAATAGAGCCATTTTCAGAAAATACCTCAACTTCATCACTATCATAGAATTTAGGAAATATCCGTGTTGTAAACGCTTCTTTATCATTTATAAATCCTTCAACTACTGAACCATCAATAAATAAATGCACTTTAAATGTTTTATTATTTCCTAAATTAATATCCCCTATTTCAATCCGTTTCTCGATTGACTCTGTTCTACTGGAATTCGATTGATCAATTACCAATTGATTCTTTTTTAAATCAAAATATAATTTAGTTTCTTCTTTATTATTTTGGTTTTTCCCAATATAAAACCCAAATTTATCAGATTGTAAAGGTGAAATTTCTGCAATTATTTCTATTTGATGACCACGACCAAGTTTTATATTTGATGATGAATTTACATTTACGTTTTCAAAAACTTTTAAAGAGTCTCTAAGTTTAATTAATGATGGATGTGGTGTTTGATAAATTTCACCATTTTTTAAATTCCAAATTCTCGGAATACTATATAGATGTGTCCAACCGTGTTTCAACTGTAACTCCCTAGGAATCAAATCTGGAATTATCGCAATTGCAGTGGTATTCCCATTTTTATCTAAGGAAACTGAAGGAGAAAGCATTCTATTAATCGCTTCTAGTTTTTTAGGTAATGAATGATCCGGAACAAACTTTTCATTAATAAAACTACCTGTCCAATATAAATTTATTGCAGGTTTACCATCATAAGGTATAGGATTTACGGCTAAGATATATTTATCCTTAATTTTCCAAAAAACAGGCATTTCCCAAAATATTCCTGAATTATCTACTTTTGGATTCCCTTTGAATAAAGGATGTAAATAGGTCCATTTTTTCAAATCATTCGATTTATATAATAATAAAGCTCCTTTTTGAACCTCCTTTTCAACCAAACCATATCCAATAATCATATACCAAACATCCTTTTCTTTCCAAATATATGGATCTCTAAAATCTTTACGGCTATATTGTTTTGGTGGACCTTTTACAACAGGATTATTTTTAAATTTTTTCCAATTGATTAAATTATCATCTTCTGGAAAAGCAAGACACATCCCATTCTCTTTTTCGTTACCTCCTGTGTACATAATTAATGGCACACCTTTCTCATCTTTTACTACATGTCCTGACCATATTCCAATCTGATCATATCCTTCTTCCGGAGTTAAAGCAGGCTTATGCTCTGTCCATTGAACTAAATCCGGACTACTAAAATGTCCCCAATTGATCTGACCTAAAAACACATTAGCACCATTTTTTTGATTAAAAATATGATATTTACCCTTATAATATACCAAACCGTGTGTTTCATTAGTCCAATTTGCGGCTGGAAGTAAATGATATTTTGGTCTATTAAAATCCTTTTTGAATCTACTCTCCGGTATTGCTAAAATAGCATCTTGGTTTATTTTATTACCTATTTCATTTTTGATTAAATAGCTTGAATCTAATGACTTATCCCAAATTTTAAATTCATCAATTATTCCATTAATATGACTTAACGGAAACACATTGTCTAAATATTTTTCTTTAGCGCTTCTCCCAATAATTAAACTATTAAATGTGGTTTGACTTGTTGATTTATTACGTGGAATTTTTAAAATTGCCTCTCCATTGATTAATAAATTAACATTCCCCTCATTAACTATAAGACACACATTAAACCATTTAAATTTTGGCAATATATGTTCAGCAAAATAATATTTTTCCTCACCATTTGTCCCGATCGCAATTACAGGTTTTCCAAATTTATTTATGCTAGCTGAAATCCAATTCTCAGGATTGCTGCTTTCTTCAATTATAGAAAAAAAGCTTGCGGTATCCGTTGGAAAGGTTTCCAGGGCTACCCATGCACTTATTGTTATTGGTGACTTTAGAGGCGTTGGCAATAGACCCTCAATGTATGTAGAATAGCCATCAAAACGTAAACCTGTATTTTCAATACCATTTACAAATTCAGGAGTTTCAAAATTACTATTGATTTGATAAATCGTTTTTGTGTTTTCTTCAATTGTTGATTTTATCTTATTTGAATTAAAAGACCATTGATATAATGGTTTTGATTCATTAGTAAAAGAAAGAAATAAAATTAGAATTACTAAAACAGGGAATATTCTTTTCATTTTGTCAAATTAAGTTTTGAAAGAAGAACTTTGAATTATATAACAAGAAAACTAAATCATCATAAATTTTTTAATCTCTTTTTCAGAAATTTGAGGATTGGCACCGTCACTCGCAGCTACCAATGCACCTATCGCACAAGCATAATTTAAAGATTTTTGAGGTGATTTACCTCTTAACAACCTAACAATCAATGTTGCTAAGAAAGAATCTCCCGCACCAACAGTATCGACTACATTCACAAAATAACCGCTATTATAATAAAATTTCCCGTTGTAATATAAAACAGCGCCAAAAGCACCCTTAGTAACGCAAATCTGTTTCGTATTTGTTTTCTCGGAAATAAACATGATGTTCTGCTCAAAAGAATTAAATGGTGAATCCATCTTTTTACTAATCTCTACTAATTCCTCATCATTAAGCTTAATAAAATCAGCTCTATTCATTAATTCAATTAATATATCTATCGTATAATAAGGCGCTCTTAAATTAGCATCCAGAATTTTATATTTTGCCTTATCTAAAAGGGAGAATAAACTTGTTCTTGACATCTCATCTCTACAAATCAAACTACCAAAAACGAAAGCATCCGCCTCACTTATTTGTTGTTTAAGGTTATCATTAACTGTAATTTTATCCCAAGCTGATGGATAATGAATATCATAAGAAGCATTCCCTTTTTCGTTAATCATAACATGTACTACTCCAGTCATATAATCAGAACCAATTTGGATAGTATCAGAACTCATTTTATGATCTTCAATATAGTCAACTATCTCTTTCCCATTTTCATCATTGCCAATTTTACTGATTATAGCTGAAGAAACACCTAAAGAATTCATTCTCAAAGCAACATTTAAAGGAGCACCTCCTATTTTTTTATGTGTTGGAAAAATATCCCAAAGAATTTCTCCAAAACAAACTACGTTTAAGCTATATTTTTTTTCCATATTTTAATAAATAAAGGGCAGGAAAATTTCCTGCCCAATAAAACCACAAGCAAAACAAACTATTTAGACCCTAAATAATCAATCGAATTTTTATATATTGTTCTTATATTATTTGCATAAGGATTAGTGCGTCCATCATTCATATTCCATTCCATACCCCCGATTCCTAATGCCATTATATATCCTTGAAAACGTCCACTTGGTTTCCAAAGAACAATCCCTCCAAAACCTTGTCCATCTACAGCCCAATCCCAAGCAGCTACCACTTCGGCATCATAGGTATTTGAAAAACTTACAAACTTTGGATTATCTAATGGCCCTAAATTCCAAAGTGCATTATGATCTTCTTTATAACCTGCGTTAATAACATAAACCATACGATCACTATAAAATTGACAACCTTGTGAAATTGCATTTCCTAAAGCAGTATTTGCAAAACCTACTCCCCATGTATCGGGATTATTACCTCCTGATCCTGAACCAAGAATATTACGAAGACCTGATTTATCTCTTCCCAGTTCTTCTACAATACCAGTTCCATGACCTCCTGCAACAATTTTACCTCCTTGCACAAAGAATTTAGAAATTACATTAAGGTGTTCTAAAAGTGCTGTCGGCTGTGCTGTGGATCCCACTTGGTCGTACATGTAGAATAAAACATTTACTCCCTCTAATGCCGCATCTGTCAACTGATTATACGGGATATATACAAATTTACTACCATATACTTGTTTTGCCCATAAACCTGCTTCTTTAACATCATCATCAGAAATATCATTTAAAGTCGCCCCATCACCTAAGAAGGCAATTTTAGAAGGTAACAGTTTTGCACTAATAGTATATTGCCTGATAGTAACTCCGTTACTTACTGACAAGCTAACAGGTTTAGATAAATCTAATGAAGATCCACTATTAGGTGTAACTGTCACACCCTGAGGAAAACTTGCTTCAAAAGCTACATTACTCAAATCAGAGTCCCCCGAAAGACTTACTGTAATATTTCCGCTTAAATGATTTATCTCGGCATCTTTACCATTCAGTTTGACGCTGGATACGATATCTAAAACGGAAGATCCATCTGTATAGTTTTCTCGTTCATCACATGACTGCAACCCTAGTACAAGGGTTACAATCATCAATGATTTTAATATTATTTTTTTCATAATCATTATATTATTTATTTAATAATAGTTGAATTGCATTTTTATGCAAACGGTAGATATTATTTTGGAAATCATTTACTGCTCCATTATTATCGGCCATACTCCATTCTAACCATCCTCCTGTATTTACGATCATGGTTCCTTGGAAAGCTCCCTGTGGTTTGAACTCAGCTAAACCAATACCACAACCTCTTGCATCTAACCACTCATACCATCTAATTAAAACACTATTTGTAGCAGCTTCAAATTCTAAAGCTCTATCTTCCGAACACTGTCCTTTTGTAAAAGAACTATCATAAGGACCAAAGTCAATTCCGAAGTTTCTATCTTCTTTGTATTTTGCATTATTCATTGGATAATAATCTGTTGTCCCTTTGGTTAAACCAACTAATAGTGGATGATTTGCTGAAGCACTAGGCGAAGGGACAGAATAAGAACCTCTTAATCCCCAGGCATCTAAATTTTGTCCTCCTACCGGATTTGTATTTCCGCCATTATTTGCAAAAACAGTACTTCCCATTTTAATACGTCCAATTTCATCTAAAAGATTTATTCCGAAACCTTCAACGATTAAACCACCCCCTGCTTTATAGTAATTTGTAATTACATCAACTTGAGCCGTAGTAATTCCTGATGCAGTATCAGGCATTTTTTGTGTTCCTACATTATCCCAATAAAGCAATAATACTTTTGTGTTTGCTAATGCTTGAGCAGTTAAATTACTAGCTTGGATGTATACAAAGTCTTCAGCATAATTTTGTTTTAACCATAATGCAGCGGCTTTGGTATCCGGTTCACTAATGCTTTCCACACAACTCGCTCCACTTACAAAAGCAATTTTATTTGTAGAATTAATAATTCTTGCTGTTACAGCATAAGTTTTAGTTAAACCTTCAACGTTTGTAACCGTATAATTTACTGGTCCAGTTGAGAAGTTTTTCGCAACACCACTTGCTGGAGATATTGTAGAACCAGCTGTTAAGGAAATAATTGGTGTAATTGAAGACAAGTTTGATCCTGAAGGAAAATCCAAAACAATTGTTGAAGCAGCATTATCTACAATCCCTGTTACACTACAAATATCAGTACCCGTTTTAAAGCTGGTAACAAATGGGCTTGGTAACTGGGTTACACTTACATAATATGATTTTCCTGTAAATCCATCATTTGAAACTACTGTATATTTTACTGGATTTGTAAAATCTTGTGCTATGCCTGATTGGGGCGTTGATGTTGTTCCTCCTGGGATTATATATTGCGGAGTCAATTTAGTAATATCTTCCTGGCTACCAATAGTTACTGCTATAGTTCCAGCATCTTCATTAATAACACCTACATTTTTACCAATAGAAAAAGACATTATCATTGGATCGCCATATGCTGCAACAGTTGCGGTATATTTTCTAGAAATCCCATTATTCGTGACTGTAAAAATTACGGGACCAGCAGAAAAATCGACTGTACTTCCTGAAGCTGGTTCAACGGTCGCTCCTTCTGGCAAGGTAATATTAACCGGAACCTTAGTTAAATCAGAACCCGCAGGTAATGTAAACGTAATGACCGCATTGGTATGACTAATATTGGCTGATTTACCATCTACTTTAAAATCTCTAATTATAGAATAGGTATAATCCGGCACATTATCATTAAATTTAATATTGTCTTCACAACCAACAGTTAAGAATAGAGTAATAGCGATTCCAAAAAACAATAAAGGAATCATTTTAAAAATTTTAGATATATTTTTCATTTTAATAAATTTTGATTTATGAAACTTGTTTTGATTTTTTATTAAATAAGGATTAATAACCTGTTCTTTGTTTATAAACACCACCTGAAGCATCAATTTCTATTTGAGGAATAGGTAAATACTCATCTCTTCCTTCTTTAAATACAGCACCACTATAGTATTTACGTTTTGAACTTTCATTTAGCATATAATTATTAATCCAAGTTGAAGCGACACCCCATCTTACAAGATCATAAAAATGATGTCCTTCATTATGTAATTCTAATCTTCTTTCCATACGTAATGCTTTTGTTGCATATGATTGTGAAATTCCAGATGTTGGATATAATCCAATTGAGTAATTAGCTGCATTTACAGCATGATTATTAAAATCATAAACATAAGGTGCATTTTTGGCTCTTGTACGGATTTGATTGATAATGGTCATTGCTGTCTGTACATCATTCAATTCTATAGAAGCTTCGGCTTTCCATAACAATACATCGCTAAATTTTATAATTGGCCAATCCAATGCTCCTTTAGCCCAAGGGAATCCGCCAGAGGCTCTTAAATCAGAATATGGATCAATTTGATTTTTCTTTCTTTCATATAGACCATATGTAGCAATATCTCTACTCCAATTAACCTGTTGTGGCATTGCCTGCCATTTTTTCCAAGTAATACCGGGACGACCTATTGAATGATCCAATCTTGGGTCTACTGGAGTTGTTACATCGGTAGGTGCTAAATCTGAGTTATTGTATGAATCCAATAATGGTAATCCATTATTATCTACTTTAAATGCATTAACGATATTCTGACTAGGTTTATCAAAATCGTCTCCATTCAAATAGGGATGATTTGGATCATCAGAAGGAGAATCTGGAGAGTTTAATAAATCACCAAAATTTACATTCCCAAATTCAGAACCATCATTTATGGAATATTGAATAGCAAATACATTTTCTTGATTTCCATAACCTGGCGAAGAATATAATTTTTCTAAGTCGGCTACTAATCCATATGGTCCTGCAATAACTTTGTTTGCATTAACAATTACCTGATCCCATTTCTTTTGGAACAAATCAGCTTTTGCTAAAAACGCATAAGCAACTAATTTATTAACCCTTCCTAATTCAGCTTGTGTATCAGGCAATACTGCGATGGCATCCGTTAAATCTTTTTCAATTTTCCCCCATAAAAAAGCAGTATCAAATGAATTCTGAATACTTGTAACTTTATCGATAGGAGTATTTTCATCAATGTAAGCAAACGACCCAAAGTTTTTCATCAATTCAAAATAGAAATGTGCTCTTAAAACTTTAAGTTCTGCAATTCGTAAATCTTTTTTTTCAAATCCTGAACTATTATTCAAAGCAATAATGGCACTATTTACTCTATTGATTGAAAAATAAAGTGCTCTCCACAGGTTATAGACATTTTCAGAAGAGGCAAATACTTGTTGGATTTCTAAACCATGCATTCCGCCACCAGGATTATCTCCAACACCACCACCACCTTTATAAGCGTCACCACTTCTAATATCTGAAAAGCACCAATTTGAAGGCGCATGGTCAAAAGGCCAATTGTCTCTAAATTCACCTGTATTGTATCTATAATCTAAAGTACTATATGCACTAACTACTAGTTGTTCTAAATCTAAATTATTTTCAGATATTACATTTTCAGGTGCTACATCCAAGAAATCTTCCTGACAAGAACTAACACTTAATGTTAATCCTAAAATTGCTATATATAATTTTATATTTCTCATCTTTTTTAAAATTGTAAATTAAATCCAAAACTGAATGTTTTAGTATGTGGGTATACCGCCATACCAGCGATACCAATACCGGTCCTGCTCAAACCAGGCACTTCATAATCAAATCCTGTAAAAGAGGTAATACTAAATAGATTCTCTGCTTGAACATATACTTTAGCAGATGACAACCCTAATAGTTTAATTGAATCTTGTTTAAAATCATAGGAGAAGTTTACACTCTTCATTCTAAAAAAAGAACCATCTTCAACGAAATAGGTAGAAGCTCGTTTCTGATCATTTGAATTTGAAGTACTTAAAGCCGGAATCAAAGAGTTTGCATTATCTGGTGCCCAGGCATCTAAGGTATTTTTACCATGATTGAATCCAAAATAAGGAAAATCAAGCATTTCTCTTTGAGCGTTATACATGTCTCCTCCTTGTTTTCCATCAAAAAACACATTTAAATCCCATCGTTTGTAACTGGCCGAAAGATTAATTCCATAAGTAAAATCAGGATGTGGATTACCAATTATTGTCCGGTCATCTTGATTCACAACACCATCACCATTCAGATCTCTATATCTGATATTACCTAATGCTTTTCCTGTTTGTTCAGCATGTACAGCTACTTCTTCGGGAGTTCTGAAAAGACCATCGGCTACATATCCAAAATAAGAACCAATAGGATAACCGGCACCTGTATAAGAGATTCCACTTAAAATAAAATTATCTGAATTATTTAATCTTGTAACCTTGTTTTTGTATTTAGAGAAAGTGAAATTCACACCATAATTAAAGTCATTTTGCGATTTTGAGTTATATCCCAAAACAAGATCAATCCCTCTATTCGTCATATCTCCGGCATTGAAAAACAATGTTTTTCCTGCTTCTCCTAAAACACTTGGCTGAACGATTTGAAGCAATAAATCAGAGGTTTTCTTTTCGTATACATCAACTACAAAATTGACACGCTTTTTAAATAAATCCAGATCAAGTCCAATATTTGTTTGGTATGATTGCTCCCATTTTAATTCTGGATTTCCAACTTGATTTGCTGAAACTCCAGTATTTATAGTACCACTTCCACTTCCGTTTAAATCGTAATTACTATTCTCTAATGCCAAATTAAAAATCGAATACTGAGCATATTCTAAAATATCAGCATTTCCATTTCCACCCCATGATGCTCTCAATTTTAAATTATCAATCACATTAGAGTTTTCTAAAAACTTTTCCTTACTTAAAGTCCAGCCAGCAGATGCAGTAGGAAAGATTGCATAACGATTATTTTTACCAAAACGGGAAGATCCATCGCGACGAGCACTTGCAGAAAAATAATATTTACTGGAATAATCATAATTCACTTTGGCAAACACAGATTCTCTTCTGCTATCAGCTCCAATACCGTAAGCATCAAGTACACTAGAATCAGCAATTTTATCATATTGATTAATGTTTTCAAAGTCTACGTTTGTTCCAAAAGGAACTTGTACACGATCAAATTTATTTTGCTGATCTTTTTTATAAATCTCGTGCCCTCCAAAAACATTTAAATTATGATTCCCAAATTGATGGGTGTACGTAATTAAATTTGTTATAATGAAAGTGTCTGAATTATTTCTATTTCTTCTATACCTTGCAAATTCTTCTCCTCCTAAAAGTATTCTATTCCCTAGAATACTTCCATTTTGATTGAATGAACCGGAATGTTCATCAAACTTAAATCTATTGTTATCAAAATTTAATTTAGAATTAAAAGTTAGTCCATCAGTAATATTCAAATCAGCATAAATATTACCGAATGTTCTCCACGTTTTTTCAACATTGTTTCTATTAACATATAAAATTGCCAATGGATTCCATTTATCCTGTAGACCACTACCAGTAGGTCCTCCCCAAGTACCATCTTCTGCATATACTGGAATTAATGGATTTTGAAGAAGCGCATCTTCCATAGAATTCCCTTTCACTTCCTGAAAATTAGTAACCGTTACATTTTCTCCAATATTCAATTTGTCTTTAAAAAATTTAATACTTGAATTCAATCTAAGATTTGCTCTTTTATAGTAAGTATATTCCAATACCCCTTGATCTTCAGCATATCCTAAACCTGTAAAAACTTTCCATTTTTGATTTGCATAAGAATATCCAAAATCAGAGGTTGTAGAAACTGAATTTCTTGAAATAACATCAATCCAATTCGTATTAGATAATCTCAAATTATTTTGATCATCCAAAAATTCTGGGAGAGGATTTCCAGGAGTATAAGCAAAATTCCCCGCAGCTACAGGCAAATTTCCTTGTGCTTTATATCTAACATCTAACCATTCTTGAGAATTTAGCACATTAAATTTATCACGGATAGTATTTAAGGATATACGACTGTCAAAAGTGATTTTTTGTTTACCTGCCTTTGCCTGTTTAGTAGTTACAATAATAACTCCTTTAGCAGCTTCAGTCCCATAAATACCTGCTGAAGCAGCATCTTTTAATACTTGTATACTTTCAATATCATTTGGATTTAAACCAGCAGGTGAATTGGTTTGCACACCATCAATAACCCATAATGGCCCTGTACCACCAAACACAGAGGTTAAACCTCTAATTGATATTTGGGTATCATTACCTCCTGGAACTCCTGAAGAAGTAAAACTTAATCCGGGAACTCTGGATTGTAATTTACTGATAACATTGGGTGTTGCAACTCGATCTAAATCGGCTACAGAAACAATAGAAACTGCCCCCGTTATATCTTTCTTTTTTTCTTTAGAATAACCCGTAACAACAACCTCATCAAGATTATTTGATGTAGATTTTAATGTAATATTATACGTTTTTTTTGATGTAACAGTAATTTGAGCATCTGAAAAACCTACATAAGAAACTATTAAAGTTTCACCTTCTTTGGCTTTAATCTGAAACTTACCATCAAAATCAGTGACGGTGGATCCTTTGGAAGATCCTTTCACAATTATACTTGCTCCAGGTAAGGGCTGTCCATCATCTGATACAACAGCCCCATCTACTTGGGTTTGCTGACCTGAAGCAACAAGCCCAAAGAAAAACAAACATATTGCAATTATGTTTTTCTTGTTTTTAAAATACTTGATTTTCATAAATATTTAGTTTTTAGTTGGTTAAGAATTAATAATTTATTTTTTAGTTATGCTAACATTCATATTTTCTAAAGAAATACCTTTGGTTTCCGGCATCATAAAGAGTACAAAAAACAGTTGTAAGACCATCATAATAGCAAAAAAGGCAAACACATTTCCAACCCCGAAATTTGAAAAAAGAATTGGAACCATAGATGGAATTATTGCTGCCAGTACCCAATGAACTGAACTCCCAAAAGACTGTCCTGATGCTCTTAAATGGTTTGGAAAAATTTCGGATATAAAAACCCATATTACGGCTCCCTGCCCTATCGCATGAGAGGCTATAAAAACGAATAAAAACATTGGAACTGCCATTCCTGTCCAACTTAAATAAAATGAAATGGCTACCATTGCTAAAGAAAAAATATAACCTAATGATCCAAAAATCATCAATTTACGTCTTCCTAATCTGTCTATTAAATAAACACCTATTAGCGTGAATATTAAATTAATGAAGCCGATACCGATACTGCTCAAAAGTGCTGTTTTAGCCCCTAAACCGGCTTCTCCAAAAATCCTTGGTGCATAATATAAGAAAGCATTTATACCCGATAATTGATTGAATGCTGCAATTAAAAAAACTAAGATTAAAGGAAAACGATATTTCTTCATAAAGATATTTTCATCTGAACAATTATTTTTATTGTCTTCATGCACATAGTCAATTACACTTTGAACATCTTCTTTGCTATCTATCTTATCCAAAATTACCCTGGCTTCATCCGTTCTGGATTGTGTGAGCAACCATCTTGGACTTTCAGGAATATAAAAAGCCAATATGGTATAAAGTATTGATGGGAAAACCTGAATTCCAAGCATCCATCGCCATGCGTTTTCCCCAATATCACTCAAAAGATAATTTGATAAAAATGCACTAAGGATACCAAACACGATATTAAATTGGTAAAGACCTACTAATCGTCCTCTATCTTTTGCAGGTGCAATTTCAGATATATAAGCAGGTGCCGCAATAGTGGAAGCTCCAATTCCCAAACCCCCAACGAATCTAAAAAAAGCAAATACCCATGGTCCATTTGCTAAAGAAGATCCTAAAGCTGAAATGGAAAACAAAACCCCGATTATTAACAATGTTGATTTTCTTCCTATTTTATTAGTAGGAATCCCTCCAAATATAGCTCCTATAACAGTACCCCATAATGCCATTGCCATGACTACCGAACCGTGAAAAAAATCACTCGAATCCCATAATAGTTGAAGTGCTTTATCTGCACCCGAAATTACTACGGTATCAAAACCAAACAGGAATCCTGCGAATGACGCAACGATTGACCAACTCATTATTTTTTTATTCATATATGTAAAATTTATTTGTTAGTGGTCATACCCGCCGCGGCGGGTCGCCTTTTTATTTATAGGTGTTTGCTTCACTGAATTACTATTTTTCATAGGTGTTCAGCGATTTTCAATTGCTTGCGCAAACTTGTTAATGGCGATTTCATAACCTATAATTTTTTATTTCTATCCAAAGTTAGATTCAAGTTAAATTTCAATCATTCTGTATTGTTACATTTACATATAAGTTAGTTACACCAATTATAAATATTTGATTTACAGTTATTTAATTTTTATTTTTTAAAAAAAGTCTAAAATTGTAACCTATAATTATGATTTTTAAACTTGGCTTTTCATATAAAAAAAAGAATCGTTTAGTTTAATTGTAAAGAAATTACAGGAAGTGTTTTTTTTAACTACATTTCATTGACTGATTCAAATTCAACTTAATAAATCTGAACAGAATTCTAATATTTTGATATCGTAATTGCCTTCATTTTAGACATTGAATCATCAATTGAACTGAAATGAATTTTAGTATTAAAATCTGTTGGGAATATTAAATTCGTAAAAACATATCTGCCTTCATTTATAAAAACTTCAACAGAATTTTTATCTACAAATAATCGAACATTAATACATTTATCCCCATTATTTGAAAGTGCAATTTTTTGGGTAGATTGAAATTCATCTTTTAGTTTGTTGTCCACTCTTTTTACAACAAATTCATTTGCGATTTTGTTAAAAGTTAATTGAAATAAACTTTTGTCATTATTTCGTATTTCAAATTCTAAATGACCATTTATTTTGCTGGGTTTAAATTCATAAGCCATTTCAAATGTCAACTCTTTTAAATCTGCTTCTTCAATTTTCTGATTGACACCAGCTAAAGTTTCTCCTTTGAGATTCGTTTTTGATTTAATATAATTTTCAACTGACGTAACAGCTTCTTGCCTGATAATATACTTTCCCTGTTCTTTATCTAAGATTAATTTTCTTGGTAAAGACATAGAACCTCTCCAGCCATTCGTCGGGATTTCATTAGCATATTGCCAATTATTCATCCAGCCTAACCATGTTTTAGTTCCCTTTTTATCTGGTGCTCCATTCCATGTTACAGCAGCATAGAAATCTTTTCCATAATCGATATAGTTCACCTCATCACTTTTCTCTGCAACGGATTGATCAGGAACGAAGTTTTTTCCATCAAATTCTCCAACGAAATATTGTAATCCAGATCCGCCAGCTATACTACCGGTTCCTAAATTAACTCCTAAAACCCATTTTGTTTTTCCTTTATATTTCAATGTAAATAAATCTGGACATTCCCAAACTCCGGTAATCACTCCTTTAGGTCCAAATTCACTCATTAAATTCCAGTCTTTTAAATTTTTAGAACTGTAAAATTGTATTTTATGTTCAACGGATAAAGCAAGAGTCATAATCCATTTTTGTTCCGGCTCGTACCAAAATACTTTAGGGTCTCTAAACTCTTTACTATTGATATTCAAAACCGGATTCCCTTTATATTTCGTAAAAGTTCTTCCCTTATCATTACTATAGGCAATACTTTGATGTTGAAATCCTGTTTTAGCATCATAACTTGTATAAACTGCCACAATGGGTGGCTTCGATCCAGATCCAAAACCGCTAGAGTTATTCGAATCCACCACTGCTGAACCTGAGAAAATCATCACTCCATTTTCTTCTTCCAGAGCTACTGGCAAATGATTCCATTTTATTAAATCGGTACTTACTGCATGTCCCCAGCTCATATGTCCCCATTTAATTCCATAAGGATTGTATTGATAAAACAAATGGTATTCTCCATCATAATAAAACATCCCATTAGGGTCATTTATCCAATTTTTTTCCGGCGTGAAATGCAATTTTGGTCTAAACTCTTCCTTTATCTCCTCATTCTGAGAGTGTAGGCTATTGCACAACAAGAAAACCATAAACAACAGCATTAATTCAATCTTGAATATTTTTTTAAATTTTTCCATATCTATTCTATAATTATTTTAGCATCAAACAAATTATTCTCTACAAAGCCTTTTATGATATAAACCCCTTCTCTGGCTTTCATCCCATTATCCATATAACCATTCCAGTTAACTACAGGATTTTCACTATCTATTAGTTTTTCAATTTTTTTTACCGGAAATCCATTAATATCAAAAACATAAGCAGCAACTGGAGTCGTTTTCTCTATGTTATAAAATTTGAAATTAAAATTTTCACTGGATGGATTTGGATAAACAACAGGATGGATTGTGCTATCTTTTAATTCAACATTTTTAGAAGTAGATGCAGTACCGCCACCTTGAATATTATAAATTTTTAAATCAGTAGCAATGGCAGTTCCGCCTTGAGCATACAAATCAATTTGATTGCTTCCGGCAGAAGGAAAAGACCGGGTTGCAAAAGCCAATTCTTCGTTTACAAAAACTTCAATAACAGAAGCATCTACAAAAATTCTCCAATTGATATTTCCAGCTGGCAACTCATAATTTGAAGACTGATTTGAAGTTGGAACATCTGGTAAAACGGAAGATTTACTTCTATCCACAACAAAACTTTTTGTTGTAAAATCATAATATATTAACGTTTGTTCCCCAATAGCTAAATTTTTATTTAATGAAAACCCCACTTTAGTTGCAGTACCAGGATTAACCGTAGCAACAATTTCATATTGAGTACCACTAGCTCCACTTAAAACATTTGAACTATTTTGATCAAAAGAAACATTTGTGAAGTTCTTTGACGTGCCTCTTAGTTGTAATAAATTAGGATGCGGTACTTGTTTAATTTTGTTATTAACCAATGTCCAAACTCGAGGTAAACTAAAAACATGCGCCCAACCTTGCTGTTTGTGTTTAGCAGAAGTTACTCCGTCAGGAATAATTCCGATAGCAGTTAAATTCCCGCTTGCATCCGGATGAATGGATGGAGACAAAAGATTATTAACAACTTCCAAACGTTCAGGAACAACATTATCCCTAATAAATTTTGCACCATCAAAACTACCTGTCCAATACAACGCATTAGCATTAGGCAACTTATTAATCAAAACAATGGACTTGGCACCAAAATTATAATAGATAGGCATTTCCCAGAAATCACCGGTTCCATCTGCCGAAGGATTCCCTTCTAACATAGTCCCCTGCTGACTCCATTGCTTAAAATCAGCCGATATAGACTTATATAAAAACAATCCTCCTCTTGATGTCCCGCTTCTTAATCCGGTACCCACCATCATGTACCAATCTGAATTATTTTGAAAAACAAAGGGATCTCTAAAATCGGCATTAGGTATATTGGAAGGAACTCCGGCAATAATTGGAGCGCCATTTTTTGTCCAGGTATCATAAGGTACAGTTGAGGTCGCTAATCCAATCCCAGCTTTGGCTTTATTTACACCCGTATAAAAAATATAAGGCTGTCCGTTTTTAATTACCGCATGTCCGGACCAAATACCCACTTCGTCAAATCCCGGCTGAGGCCATAACACCTGTGTTTTTTCTTCCCAACTTACTAAATCACTACTAACATAATGTCCCCAATTAATATGCTCTAAATAAGGGCCATTGTAATTTCTTTGACTGAACAAATGGTATTTATTATCAATATATAACAGTCCATGAGATTCATTAGTCCAACCGGCTGAAGGAACTAAATGATATTTAGGCCTATGAATATCATCTGCAAATCTGGTTTCAATTGGAATTTTAAGATTTGGAATTGAAGGACTTACTTTAGTGTATTGAGCTAAAATTTCTGCATCAGTCAAATCTTTAGCCCACACCGAAACCTGATCGATGGCACCCGTCAATCCATTGGTATCAAAACCTGCAATAGTTTTAATTTTTGATTCTTTTCCTATATAAACTGTTGCATTAGTATCCCAGGAAAGATTGCCAAAAGAAGTAGAAATTGTCTTGATCTTGGATCCATTAAGATATAGTGAAGCAACTCCTGTTAATGTATTTATATTTAAAGAAATGAAACTCCACTTTTTAAGTTCAATTTGTTGGTCTGAAATAATAGTAACTATTTCTGTACCCACTTTAAATTGCCCAATTATTCTACCATATTGATCTATCCCTAAAGCGACACCAGCATTCGTATTGGTATTTACATTGGAGAACAACGAAGCATTTGTATTTTCAGACAATTGATCTAAATCCTTTCTTTGTACGGGAAAAGCAGATGGAGCAACCCAACCGGTTACACAAACTTTATTGGTTGGATAAGTAACATTTGTTTTTCCAGTTGCCCACCCATAAAAGCCGTTAACTCGCAACGCATTGCCTTCAACACCAGCAATACGCTCAGCTGAACCTGAAGGTCCATTTATACTAAAAGTAGTATTGGTTTTTGTTTCATTAATTGTCTGACCCGTTGACTCATTAAACTTAAAAGATATAAGTTCAGTGGTTTCATTTGTTGTTGGTGGCGGTGTAGTATCGTCTGTGTGTTTTTTCGAACCACATCCTAGGACCAACAATGATAACAAAATAATAGTAGTATACTTTTTCATTTTATATTTGTTTTATATAAAATTAGAATAGTATACCTGAGAAGTATTTAAGTATTGTTACATCAAGAAAAAATAAACATATTACATTGTAAAACAGCTATTTAAGCAATTATTTCATTGATCATACAGCAATAACTAAGATTTAAAATTATACTTCCTATAAAAATGTTACATCACTATTGCATTACATATTATTCCTAAAGTCTTTTGGAGAGATGGAATACTTATTTTTAAAAGTTGTAGAGAAATAATTTGGAGATGTAAAACCACATGAATAAGCAATTTCAGATATATTTAATGCAGTAGTTTTCAATAATTCTTTTGCTTTTTCTAATCTATAATTATTGATATAATCACTAATACCTATACCTAAAACGGCTTTGACTTTTCTATACAGTTGAACTCTTGAAATGTTTAGACAACTGGCCAATTCTTCAACAGAAAAAGAAGAATTGTCTATATTTTTTTCTAATAAGACATCAATTTTATTTAAAAACACTTTCTCAATTACACCTAGAGAGTTTACTTCTAATTCACTAATATTACTATTGTAATAATACCTCAACTTTTCCCGGTTATACAACAAACCTTTTATAGATTCCTTTAATACTTTTAGATTAAATGGTTTTGTTAAGAATAAATCAGCTCCTGCTTCTAATGATTTAATATAAGTATCTTGATCATCTAAGGCTGTCAAAATAATTGTTGGAATATGAGAGGTTAATATATTCTTCTTCAAGGTGTCACATATTTCGAAACCATTTTTTTCAGGTAAATTCAAATCGCATAAAATAATGTCTGGCATTATCTCTAAAGCCGTTTCAATAGAATTCTTCCCATCAGATTTAAATACATTATAATCACTATTCAATTTTGCCGCAATAAACTCAAGGAGTTCTATATTATCTTCAATTATCAAAATTGAATATTTTCTATCAGATACCTCTTCTATTTCATTAATGACTTCTACTGATTCTATATTATATTTTTCATCCTGATTTTCATCATTATAATCTGAATCACTAATAATTTGTTTCTTATCAAGATGATCCGTTCCGAGTTTCAAAGAAATAATAAATTCTGTCCCTGAATTTGACTTAACTTCTATTGTCCCTTTATGTAAATCAATAAAGCTTTTAGATAGATTTAAACCAATACCGGAACCATTTTTATAATTATTTGAACCTTTGAAAAACGGATTAAATATTTCATTTATTTCATTTTTGGGAATACCAATGCCCGAATCTTTAAAAACAATATCTACAGTATTTTTTTCTGCATTTTTATTAATCGAAATTTCAATTTTACCTCCATCCGGAGTAAATTTAAAACTATTAGATAATAAATTATAATACACTTTGTCCATCAAATTTTTATCTAAATAAACATCCAGATTTTCATCATTTGTATTAATAACATAATTGATCTTTCTTTTATTTGCCTCACGTTCAAATTCTTTAAATAAATTTTTAGAAAAGACCCAAAGATTTGTTTTGGATACTTTAATATTAAAATTTTTATTTTCGATTTTTCGAAAATCTAAAAGTTGATTAATCAATCTGAGCAGTCGCATCGAATTATTATACATAATATCTAAATCCTTCTTAACATGTTGACTTTGGCTTTTCAACTCATCATTCAAAGATTCTACACAACTCAATATTAAAGTCAATGGAGTTTTAAATTCATGTGATATACCCGTGAAAAAATTTATTTTTCCTTCGTTGCTAATCTTAAGTTTTTCAGCGAATTTTTCAATTTGATTTCTTTGGTTTTTAATTTTTTGATTTGTTAATTCTAATTGTCTTTTCTTTTTCCTAATGGAAATTATAGAGTACGCACTAAAAAGAGCCAAACAGAAAATAGTAACTGAAAAAAAACCTAATAATTTCATTAAATTATATAGCGTTATATATTTTTTTTCTTGATTATCAATAACATTTAGCTGTGTCTCAATATTGGATTGTTGCTGAGATATTTTATCAAATTGATTGCTCATAATATCTGCATTTAATGAATCTATCAATACTGTAGCCAATTTGTTGTTTTTAGGAACTAATTGTTTTTTTGCAATTTTAAGCGCCAGCCTGATTGCTTCACTACCACCTGTTGGATATAATATAGTTGCGGCCAACTTACCATCTTTAACAGCTTGTATTCCTCCATTTGGGATATTCAATCCATCTACCCCTATAAATTTTATTGTTTTTTCTTTCCCTTTTTGTTTTGCAACTTCCCAGGCTTGAAGTGCAATAATATCATTAAAAGCAAAAACATAATCTAATTTTGGCAAACTATCCAAGACCTTACTAAAATCATCATTTAAAGATTCCAAATTAACAGCCGTTATACTTGTTCTTTTAATATTTGGATATTGGTCGGTAATTTGTTTAAATCCTAAACTTCGCTCCAATCCTGGTGAAATATCTGTTGTTGCCTTAATTTCAAGAATATTGGCATTTGCTTTAGACATGGAAACAATATATTTTCCAGCGATACGACCTACTTCGACATTATCTGCCCCCAGAAAAGCAGTATAATTGGATGTGTTTACTTTTCTGTCTACAATAATTACAGGGATTCCTTCTTTATTCGCTTTCTCTATAACGGGCACTATAGAATTTAAACCATATGGAGCTATTATTATAACATCCAAGTGGTTTTCAATCATTTTTTCAATATCTCTAATCTGCTTTTCTGGATTACTATTCGCATTATAAATAGTTAAATCGATTTCTGGATGAAGTGAAGCTTCGACCTTCATGGTATTATCCATTGACTTTCTCCAGCTATCGTCCTCAGAGATACTCTGAGAAAACCCTATCGAAATCTTATTTTTATTTCCTGAATAATGATTACAGGAATTTAATAAAACAACAAAACTAAATAGTAATATAAATCTGATTTTTACTGACATGGGAAAAATTAATATAAAATGATAAAGAGGAAAAGTAATAAATTAAAGCCAAATGATACTTTTATACCATTTTAAAAAAGAGATGACTTTATATCTCTTTTTATTTTTTGAAAAATATACTTTTTACTATGAAAACTTTGAGTTTAAAATTCACAAAATAAAATATTTGATTTTTATTATCTGTTAAATGACACTTTAAATTTATTCAAATATATCATTTATTCATAAGCTAAATTACTTATGTTTTTTCGAATATGATACATTTCTATTAATTATGATACATTTCTACTAAATGATTTCAGTTGCCGGTTATTGAGTTGGTTTTTAATGAGATGAATATCCCGTACTTGTTTATCAAAAGCTATTAAATTGAACATTTACTCATATGTATTATTAAAATTTTGGAAATCGTGGATGTTTAATTTACAGACGCTTATCTATTGAATCCTTATCAAAGGCTAGTAAATTAAACATCTGTCGCAACCGGGAACGCACCTGGTTCCCATAAGCGTTTTCAATTTCTGAGGCGGAAAGATTGGTTGTAATATGAGTTATCGCTTTGTTCTCGACAAAATGCTCGTATCTACTGATGAGAATTTCTGCCATGACGTTGCAATCGTTACCAAAGTGATTGATTTGTTACTCGTTGACTAAGTCATCAAAACAGATTCAGTCAAATTTGATTTGCACTGTTTTTGATATATGCATTGAAGCTTTCTCAGCCAATCACAGCAAACTCAAAAGCAATTTTTACGACATGATTTTATGTGATAATCGTATGCTCTTGGAGCGACATTTTTTTAATAAAAACATCAAAACTGTTTTACCACAACCTCCCAAACCTGATAAAAGTATTTTGTTGAGGCCTTTTTTTCAAATTATTGTAAAAATCTCTTTATCTTCATTTTGAACAGCAAAAGTTTTATCAAACAATTCTTTCTATTAAGATATTTTTAGTTTACAATAATTTTTTACTATAAATAGCTTTTACGATACTATGCTGTTCCATGTAAAAAATTCTAAAAAGAAAATCCAATAAAATAATTTTTTAAATAAATTCATTAAAGGCTATAAAATAATAATTCAATGTTTTTACATATTTTTGCTTTTTAAGAAATTATATTTATGCTTCATAAGCAAAAAACATTTTTTTTAACACTACACAGATAAATTATCTCATATAAAAATTGACCATTTAAAAAACTCCATATTAAATATGTTGTTTTTTATTCATAACACTTTATTTTTTTTAAATAAACCTCTGTACTAAACATCTCAACTTAATCAAAATTCAATGTTAAGAAATATTCGCTGTCTTATACTTATAAGTTTAGTTCTCCTATTACATTCATGTAATTCATCAGAAGATGATAAAAAAGAAATATCAATTGGGTTTTCTCAAAGTATCTCTGAAAGTGATATTTGGAGAAAATCTATGGATCATGCTATGGAAGTTGAGGCGTCACTTCATCCAGATGTTAAGTTAACAATTTCTGTTACAGATCGCAATGTAAAAAAACAGATTGAAGATGTGGATAAAATGATTGAGCAACGTATGGATGTAATTATAATTGCACCTTATGAATCCGACTCAATTGTTCCAGTAATTGAAAAAGCAAATCAAAGAGGAATACCTGTAATTATTGTAGACAGAAAAGTTAATACAACTAATTATACTGCGTTTTTAGGAGCTGACAATGTTGAGATAGGAAAAATTGCTGGTAAGCAAATAGTTTCATTATCAAAAGGTCATGCTAATGTTGTTGAAATCAGAGGAGAATCTATAACAACTCCAGGAACTGAAAGAAGTTTTGGTTTTAGACAAATTATTGATCAATATTCTGCAATACATAGAATAAGTATTAATAATGATGATTTTAATTCACCAAGCAGTAAGTTTGTCAAAATTTTAGATAGTTTACCTAATATTGATTATGTATTCGCATTTAATGACATTATAGCATATAATGCATGGAAAATTGCTAAAAAGAAAAAACCAAATAATCATATAAAATTTATTGGAGTTGATGGGCTTAACGGACCAAATGGAGGCTTACAACTTGTCAAAGATGGTGTTTTATCAGGCACTGTATTGTACCCTACAGGAGGTGCTGAAGCAATTAAATTAGCATTAAGAATAAGCAATAACGAAATTGTATCTAAAAACAATAAGCTTAACACAACGTTAATAGATTCTTTGAATGCGGAAATTATGAGCAGCCAATTTGATAAAATCACGTTACAGCAATCAGATATTGAAAAACAACAAAATTTTATTAAAGATCAAATTAAAAAATATAGTAGCCAAAGTAATCTTTTAAAAATTTCAATTACTTTGAGTATATTATTATTTCTATTGACTGTATATAGTATTTATTCACGTATAATAATAAGTAGAAAAAAGAAAGAACTTGAAAAAACGAATGAAAAGGTTATTAGCCAAAGAAATGAAATCGAAAAATATGTTGAAGAAATAAAGCTGAGTAATGAGGCCCGGCTTAATTTTTTTATGGGATTATCTCATGAGTTTAAGACACCCTTAACTTTGATCCTAGGTTCTGTTGAATCACTAACCACTGAACTAAAAAATAAAGGAATATCAGTGCACAACGAACTTAATTTGATGTATAATAATTCCAGAAGATTATTACGCTTAATTAATCAGCTGTTAGATTATCGAAAAGCAGAAGATAAAAAATTTATACTAAGAGCTTCAAAAACGAATTTATTTGAATTCTCAAAAAGTATTATTTATGATTTTAATCGTGAAGCAAAGAAAAGAAATATTGACTTTACGTTAGTTACAGATAATGAAAACCTTGAAGTCTATTTAGACAGGAATTTAATGGACAAAGTCTATTTTAATTTATTATCGAATGCATTCAAATTCACACCAACAAATGGTAAAATATCTATTTCAATAAAAGAAGACAAAAGTAATAATTGTGTTAGAATTTATTTTAAGGATTCAGGAATTGGAATTCCTGAAAATGAGTTAAACAATGTTTTTAATGCCTTTTATCAAGGTTCAAATAATTACAGGAACAGTTCAGGAATAGGGCTCCAATTAACAAAAACCTTTATTGAATTACACCATGGCAGTATAGAAATTAATTCTAAAAACGGGGCAGAATTTATCATTAAACTTCCACTAGGCAACGATCACTTGCCTGAAAACACAATCATAAACGTACCTGTTATTGAATCCGACCATCAAACCGATTATTTAGATTTGGAAGTTATACAAAGTAAAGAACCCAAAAATAATGAGGATAGCTATTCTATTCTATATATTGAAGACAATAAAGAATTATTAGATTTTGTGTCTCACAAACTTTCTTTAGATTATCTTGTTTACACTTCTGATGGTAATAATGCTATTGAACGCGCTTTGGAAATTATACCGGATATTATTATCTGTGATTTGAATTTACCCAAGAAAAATGGTTTTCAAATTTCAGAAACACTTAAAAAAGATTTAAGAACCTCGCATATTCCTATAATAATATTGACTGCATCAGATGATCAGGAGTCTTATATTAAAGCTCTTGATTCTGGTGCAGATATTTTTTTAACAAAGCCATTTGATTTAAAAGTTTTAAAACAGTCAATCAAATCATTACTTTTTAACAGAGAAAAATTACGTTTTTATTATTCCAATAACATTGAAAGTATAAAAAGTAATGATGAAGCCGGTTTTGGTATTTCTGAGCAAGATTTTTTAAGAAAGTTAAATGGATATATAGAACAAAACCTCCATGATTCTGATTACTCCGTTGAAGACCTTGCACGAAGTTTAACTATTTCACGGGTACAATTATATCGAAAAGTTAAAGCTATATTAGGAATTAGCGTTAGTGATCATATCAATAATATCCGATTAGAAAAATCGAAAGAACTTTTATTAAAATCCAAACAAAACATATCCGAAATAGCTTATGCTGTAGGTTTTTCTTCTCCATATTATTTTTCTAATGTATTTAAGAATAAATATGGAATTTCCCCTAAAGATTTTAGAGTTCTTTAAATAATTAATTTCAAAGTTTCTTCTTAATCATAACAATTAGTTTACCGTAAGTATTCTAATTGTTATGATTTTTTTTTAAAATTATATTTATCTCCTCAATCTATTAATTCTAAATTTTCGAATTAAAAATTACTTTAAATAGAACTCTTATTTAAAATAAAACATAACTAATTTGTATTCAAACTGTTCTATTTTTTTAGCTGTTAATTCCTTGAATTTATAACGGTTCCTATTAATTAATTGAAACTACTTTTTTGTTTAAAACAAAATCATTTATGATAATTTAATAATTTATTCATATTTAATTTTAAAAATATGTTTTTTAAGAGAGAATAAATGGAAAATCCCGAATTAATAATGTATCAATTTTACAAATAATGTAACATTAATTTAATTCACACAGACCAAAATACTCTGCAAACAACTGACAAACAAAGGTTTTAGTTTTATTCTTTCTTTCCCATTAAACATTTGAAACAAATTTCACATTCACTTTTTCTTTATCAATGTAAGTTTGGGTAAAATCAAATTAACTAATAACTAATTAAAAATTTATGAGAAAAACAAACCCTTTGAAAAGAAGCGCCAGCTTAAAATTCACTTTGCTGGTAAGTTTATTTTCAATGATGGTAACAGCTCAGCAAATAAAAGTAGCTGGAGTTGTTAAATCAACCAAAGGTGAATTATTACCTGGCGTATCAATCATTGAAAAAGGCACTAAGAATGGGACTAATACAGATTTTGATGGGAATTATACCATTTCTGTAAATCCCAATTCAATCTTAGTTTTTAGTTTTATTGGCATGTCAAACCAAGAGATTGGTGTAAATGGAAAAAAAACAATTAACGTTGAGCTCAAAGAATCTACTATCGGACTCAACGAAGTAATCGTTACAGGTTATCAAACACAAAAGAAAGCAGATTTAACAGGAGCTGTAGCTGTTGTAGATATGGATAACTTGAAAGAAGCAACCTCTGGAAATGCATTGAAATCACTGCAAGGATTAGTAGCCGGGGTTTATATCAAAACGGATGGTAATCCAGGAGGTGGTGCCACAGTGCGAATAAGAGGAGGTAGCTCCCTAGCTTCAGGTTTCAATGATCCATTATATGTAATAGATGGCACTCCTACTACTGGTGGTATTGAACTATTGAATCCTAATGATATTGAATCAATGCAAGTACTTAAAGATGCGTCCTCTTCAAGCATTTATGGTGCAAGAGCGAGTAATGGGGTTATATTAATAACTACTAAAAAAGGGAAAAAAGGAAAAAGTAAAATAGAGCTATCAAGTTATTTTACTACACAAAATTTCACTACACAACTTGATGTTCTAAATACTTATGACAGAGGTAAAGTAAACTGGCAAGCTGCAATAAATGATGGAAGAACTCCATCATCTCCAGTTTATAATTACCAATGGCATACGGACGGAAATGGGAAAGCAGTTTTAGATAATATATTACTTCCAGAATTTATTGATGAAGCACGAACCATGCGTCCAGCTGACACTAAATGGTTTGATGTTGTTTCCCAACAATCACTTATACAATCGTATAATTTAACTTTTTCAAATGGTAATGAAAGAGGTAATTCAATGTTTTCAATGAACTATTTTAATCATGACGGAATTATAAAAGAAACAAATTCTAAAAAAATATCAGTTCGTATGAATACGGATTATAATTTTTTAGACGGCAAATTAAAAGTTGGAGAGAATATAACAACTGCATTAACAAAAAATGCTGAAATTCCTGTTGGGGATGTTATGTATTTATCATTGGTTCAACAGCCAGTTGTTCCTGTTTACTCTATAGATGGAGGCTGGGGTGGTCCTGCTACCGGCATGACTGACCGACATAATCCTCTAAGATTAATAGAGCAAAATAAACAAAATAGTTCCAGAACAGCAAGAGTATTTGGAAATGTATTTGCTGACCTTGAAATTATCAAAGGCTTAAATTTGAAAACAAATTATGGTATTGATTACACAGGAAACTACTTTAGAAAATTAGATTACAAATATGTTTCTGGATTTTTAGTAAGTGATATCAATCGTGTTACTACTTCTCAATGGCACAACTTATCTTGGACTTGGTCTAATACTATTAATTATAAACTTGAGAGAGGTAAACATAGTTTAGATGCGGTTGTAGGTGCAGAGGCTATCAAAGCCGAATACGAATCTTTTTATGGTAGTCGTGAAGGCTACGTTATCCAAGATCCTGATTATATGTATTTAGGAGCTGGTACTGAATCTATTTTGAATGGTGGTGGTGGTGCTGGAAATTCTCTTTTCTCCTATTTTGGAAAAGCAAATTACGTTTACAACAATAAATATTTAGCTACAGCTACGATACGTAGAGATGGTTCTTCTCGTTTTGGTAAAGATAATTTATACGGAACATTCCCTGCTTTTTCTGCTGGATGGAGATTAAGCGAAGAGAGTTTTGTAAAAAAAGCATTACCTGTTGTTTCAAACCTTAAGTTAAGAGCCGGTTGGGGAATAACTGGAAATCAAGAGATTAACAATGAAGCCATCTATTCTATTTATAGAACTGATTATGGTTCTGATCCAACTTGGAATTTTGATTCAGGTACTGCTTATAGTGTTTCTGGAGCAGATTCTGGAACCTTACCATCTGGTTATAGAAGAGTTCGTCAAGCGAATTCATTATTGAAATGGGAACAAGCTTCTCAATCAAACATAGGACTTGATTTTGGATTGTTAGATCAATCGTTGTATGGAAGCTTTGATTATTTCAGTAAAGAAACAAAAGACATTTTAATTGAACCACCTTATTTAGCGGTTGTTGGTGAAGGAGGAAATCAATTTGTAAATGGAGCATCACTTAAAAATACGGGTTGGGAATTTGTATTAGGTTACAATAAAAAATTATCAAATGGTTTAGGTATTGATGTATCTGCTAATATTTCATCTTACGAAAGAAAAATTACATCCTTACCAGAATCTGTTTTAACAGGATATCCTGGAGATCCAGCAAACGGGAAAAGTATTTTAGGTCATTCAGATCTTTCTCAATTTGGTTTTGTAGCTGATGGAATTTTCAAATCACAAGATGAGGTCGATGCACACGCAACCCAAAATGGTAAAGATGTAGGAAGAATTAGATTTAAAGATATTGGTGGACTTGATGAAAACGGAAAATATGTTAATATACCTGATGGTCAAATCAATGATTTAGATAGAACATGGCTAGGAGATGCAAATCCGGATTATGAGGTAGGTTTCAATTCGACCTTTACTTACAAAGGATTTGACTTAAATGTCTTCTTTCAAGGTATAATCGGAGTTGATGTTTATAATGAATACAAACACTTGACTGATTTTTCTTCTATTTGGCCAGGAGGTAATTATGGAGCAAGAACACTTAATGCTTGGTCTCCTGAAAATCCAAATTCTACAATACCGAGTGTTACATTGACTGATACAAATAATGAAGGAAGATATTCATCCTATTTTATTGAAAATGGGTCTTATTTAAAATTAAGAAATCTAAGATTAGGATATACACTACCTGAAAATTTGACTAAGGCATTGAAATTAAATTCAGTTAGATTTTATGTTCAAGGTCAAAATTTATTGACTATAAAAGACAATAAAGGCAGTAATCAATTTACAGGGGTTGATCCAGAGTCTCCTGGATTTGCATATCCTATTCCAGCCAGTTATACAATTGGAGCTAATTTAACATTCTAGTAAAAAAATTATGAAAAGATTTAAAAGTAAAATATCAGTATTTATAGTATTGGCAGCAATAGGGCTTCAATATTCCTGTTCAGATGAATTTCTCGAAATGACACCTAAAAGTATTATTAGCGAGGACCAATTGTTGACTCCTGAAAATGCAGAAGGTTTAGTAGTATCTGCTTATTCTGAATTAGGAAATGATCATTATACCGCGCCAAATTCGTTATGGCCTTATGCGGATATTACGAGTGGTGACGCCTATAAAGGTGGTGGAGGAACAGGAGATATCTCTGAGTTTAATGCGATGGAATTATTTGATTTTAATACTACCAATAATGGTTTGTTAGATCAAAAATGGTATAGACTTTATGTCGGAATAGGAAGGGCTAATACTGCTTTAAAAGTGATAGATCAGTTGTCAGTGGAATCATTTCCAAAAAAGGCTGAAAGACAAGCAGAATTAAGGTTTTTAAGAGCGCATCATTATTTTGTGTTGAAAACCCTATTTAAATTTATCCCATGGATAGATGAAACAATAGCTAGTGATCAATATAGTAAAGTTTCTAATGTAGCGTTTACAGATCAAGAATTATGGGAAAAAATAGCTGCTGAATTTAAATTTGCATCAGAAAATTTGCCGACATCTCAGACAGAAAAAGGCAGACCTAACAAATTTACAGCAAAAGCCTATTTAGCAAAAGTAAGATTGTATCAAGCTTATCAGCAAAATGATGCTAATGCAGTTACAACTATTGATAATGTAAAATTACAAGAGGTCGTTTCTTTAGTAAATGAAGTCATTGGTTCTGGTCAATATGCATTATTTTCAGATTTTGGTCATAATTTTCTGCAGCCATATGATGAAACAGGAAAAGAGTCTGTATTTTCTATACAAAGATCTGTTGATGATGGTACTTCAAAAGGAAGATTAGACTGGGGTAATGCTTTGAACTACCCTATGAATCCGGAATATGGATGTTGTTGGTTCCATATCCCATCTCAAAACCTAGTTAATTCATTTAAAACAGACGTTAACGGTGTACCTCAATTTTCAACGTTCAATAATTCAGATGTTAAGGAAACAGCTGACTTTAATTCCAGTACTAGTTTTGATGTAAGATTGGATCATACGGTAGCTATTCCGGGACATCCTTGGAAATACGATGCTAATTTTGTTTATCAAAAAAACTGGGCTAGAGCAATTGACATCTATGGCCATTTTTCTTCTTTAAAAGAAAACCAACATTATAAATGTGCTTGTTTTGAAAAAGTCCCTCCTTTTATGGCAAGTTCAAAAAACACAGATATTATTCGTTATGCTGATGTATTATTATGGAAAGCAGAAGCCTTAATAAAGTTAGGAAAAGAAAATGAAGCACTTCCAATTATTAATGAAATTAGACAAAGAGCTATTAATAGTAAGGGAATGTTAAAAGATAATACTGGTAATGCTGTATCTAATTACAGAATGGATATTTATAGACCAGGGGTAAATTGTACTTGGAACAATGATTTTGCATTTAAGGCTTTACAATGGGAGAGACGTTTAGAATTTGCCATGGAAGGAATTCGATTTTTTGATTTGGTTCGCTGGGGAATTGCAGCAGAATATATTAACAATTATTTTACACAGGAATCTTCAAAAAGAGAATATACTAAATCTGGAAAATTCACTAAGGGTAAACATGAGTATTTCCCAATTCCTCAAAACCAAATTAATTTCAGCAATGGATTATACAAACAAAATAATGGTTGGTAATTAAACCTTAAAAAAAAAGTAAAGATGAAAAAATATTTAATTAATATTCTGATTATATCATTCCTAACACTATTTACTTATTCTTGTCAGGACGATTATGTATCAGATTTGGAACTTGATAAGCAAGTTACTATTGCTAAATTTTCAATAGGAAATATTGAAGGAACTATCAATGAGAAAACTAAAACAATAAAAGTAATTGTCCCCGATGGAACAGATATTTCAAAATTGAGTCCTGTTATTGACTTACCAGAGGGAGCTGTAATTACTCCAGAGATCAGTACAAATATGGATTTTAGTACTCCTATAGAGTTTACCGTTGTAAATGGATCAATATACACTAAATACACCATAAGTGTAACGGAACAATTTTATATTGCTTTTCTAGGAACAGCACCAAACGTAAATGGAATAACAGGGGATGATGAAAAAGCAGCTGCCGATTGGTTTTTCCAAACTTATGATAATGCTGAATATGTAAGTTTTGACGCTATTAAAAATGGTTCCGTAGATCTTAACAAATATCGCTTGTTGTGGTGGTATTTTGATGAAGGTCGAAATCTTCCACTAATTGCAAATGATCCAACTGTTTTAAATGCAATTAAGAACTATTACAAAGGTGGCCGTAATCTATTATTCAATAGTCATGCTTGTGCTTATTTTTGGAATTTAGGAAGAATGGACAATACACCATATGGAAGAGTAATCGGAGACGGTACTGGTTTTGAGAATGGTGATACTTGGGCAATTGGAGCTAATGTTGGGGCCCATAATGTTACAAATCATCCAATTTACAAAGGAATTTCTTTTAACCAAGATGGAGATGGATATAATTGGGTGCCAATTATAGGTCCAGGGTGGAGAGAAGATCATAACTATGTCCTTGAGAATATTCCAGGCACTCTAGGATTAGGACCAAATAACAACGAGGCTGCTTATGTAGAGTTTACCAGAAGACATAGTGCTGAATGGTTAGGTGTTTGGGGTGGAATTAGAGATTACTGGATGGTAGGGATAATGGAGTTAAAACCAACTTTAGAATATAAAGGAAAAGCTATTTATATGGGAATTGGCGGTTTTGAATTTAATCAAAATGAACAAGGCACCATTAACCCTGGAGGAATTAATATTTATCAATCTAATATTAATAAAATAACTAAAAATTCAATTGATTATTTATCATTGAAAAATTAGATAATAGTCAAATATATACAGGGATTTAAGCAATCCCTGTATATATTTTTAAATTTAAAAATCATGAAATTAAATATAATAAAGCTTTGCTTTTTGTTTATAGCCTTTATTTCTTGTAGTAAAGATGGAGAAAATACAGACACAGTAAAACAGGTAATGAAAGCACATAGTTATAGACCATTTTATCATTATTCTCCAGCAAAAAACTGGATGAATGATCCAAATGGAATGGTCTATTATGATGGGCAATATCACCTGTTTTATCAATATTATCCAAACGGAACTACATGGGGACCTATGCATTGGGCTCATGCTGTAAGTACAGATCTTTTTACTTGGGAAGACAAAGGTATCAAATTGTATCCGGATGATTTAGGTTATATTTTTTCAGGTTCAGCAGTTATTGATAAAAATAATACCGCTGGATTTAAGAATAATGATAACGACCCTATGGTTGCTATTTTTACACATCATCAAAATATTACCGGTAAACAGGTTCAAAGTTTGGCATACAGTACCGACAAAGGTCAAAGCTGGATAAAATACGATCAAAACCCAGTGATAAAGAATCCAGGAATTAATGATTTTAGAGATCCAAAGGTAATTTGGAACAACAAAACACAAAAATGGGTTATGGTATTAGCGGCATTTGATAAGATTAAGATTTATTCTTCACCAAATTTAAAAGAATGGACTTTTGAGAGTGATTTTGGGCAAAGTCAAGGGGATCACCGAGGTGTTTGGGAATGTCCTGATTTATTTCCTATGAAAGATCAAAATGGAATCGAAAAATGGGTAATGATTGTGAGTATTGGAGGAGGTGAATCTAGCGGACCAAACGGAGGAAGTTCAACTCAATATTTCATAGGAGATTTTAATGGTAAAGAGTTTGTTTCTAGTCAAACAGAAGTTCTTTGGGCTGATTCAGGAACAGATAATTATGCAGGTGTTACTTGGAGTGATATTCCTAGTTCTGATGGCAGAAGAATTTTTTTAGGCTGGATGAGTAACTGGGTTTATGCTAACTCAACACCAACAGTTGGCTGGAGAGGTGAAATGACAGTTCCAAGAGAAATTAAATTGGTTGAAGCAAATGGGAAACACGCTCTTTACTTCCCTCCTGTCAAAGAAATAAATAATCTTAAAGAAGCGCAATTATCAAGTTCTTCGTCTGTAGCCCAAAAAGACTTTATTCTTGAAAATAATGGGACTATAGCCTCGGGGAGTTATATGGTAGACTTTGAAATAGATCTTTCATTGGCGAATCAATTTGAATTTTCAATTGGCAATTCATTGGAAGGATTGACACTAACCTATCAACAAAGCACGGGTAAGTTTATTTTAGATAGAAGTAAATCTGGAATTGTTGATTTTAGTAACTTATTTACGAAACCGATGCACTGTCCTTATATACCAAAAAATAGTGTAATACCAATTAAAATATTGGTAGACAAATCTTCTATTGAGGTTTTTGTAAATAATGGAGAGAAAACAATAACATCATTGTTTTTTCCAAAATTTCAATATTCATACATGAAAATTATTTCCAATACTGAAAGCAAATATTTAAAAAATATAACAATATCTCCTTTAAAAAAATCAATAATTAGATAACAAACATGAAATATATATCATATGTAATAACATTATTGTTTTTAGTAACAATAATGGCATGCTCTGATAAAGTAGCTTCTAAATTAGTTAGTGAAAAATATCGCCCTCAATTACATTTTTCTCCAGAAAGTAAATGGATGAATGATCCCAATGGAATGGTTTATTACGAAGGAGAGTATCATTTATTCTATCAGTATTATCCTGGGGATATTAATTGGGGACCTATGCATTGGGGACACTCAGTAAGCAAAGATTTAATTCATTGGGAACATCTGCCAATAGCTCTTTATCCAGATAAATTAGGATATATATTCTCGGGTTCAGCAGTTATTGACTGGAAGAATAAATCTGGATTAGGGAAAGATGGAATTCCTCCAATGATCGCCATATTCACATATCATAATTCAGAAAGAGAAAAACAGGGCAAGGATGACTTTCAAACGCAAGGGCTTGCCTACAGTTTAGATAAAGGGAGAACATGGACTAAGTATGCTAAAAATCCAATTTTACCAAATCCAGGGATAAAAGATTTTAGAGATCCAAAAGTCATTTGGAGTGAAATTAATCAAAAATGGTACATGATTTTAGCTGTTGCTGATCACGTAAATATATATTCTTCTAATACTCTTTTAACATGGGATTTTGAAAGTGAATTTGGAAAAAATGTAGGTTCTCACAAAGGAGTTTGGGAATGCCCGGATATGTTCCCTATGAAGATTGAAGGTACTAATAAAACAAAATGGGTTTTACTTGTCAGCGTCAATCCCGGTGCTCCAAATGGAGGATCTGGCACCCAATATTTTGTTGGTGATTTTGACGGACACGAATTTAAAAATGATGGAGAAAAAACAAAATGGATAGATTATGGTAAAGATAATTATGCAGGCGTAACATGGTCTGATGTACCAGAAAAAGATGGCAGAAGACTTTTTTTAGGCTGGATGAGTAATTGGCAATATGCCGGCTTGACACCTTCAAAAAATTGGAGAGGTGCCGCAACATTACCAAGATCACTAGAATTAATAGAAAATCACCATGAATATTTACTTAAATCTCATCCTATTGAAGAATTTGACAAATTAAAAGAAAAAGAAAAAAAGATTAATAAAACGATTATAAGTAACGAAGTTACAATCACAGAAAAGCAAGAATTACCTATTGAAATAGTGCTACATTTTAATACAAAAGAGAATACTAAAATAAATTTTGCGGAGCGATTTGGAATTATACTTTCTAATAATAAAAATGAAAAAATCATAATTGGTTATGATAATCTAAATAAGGTCTTTTTTATAGACAAAACGAAGAATGGATGGGATAGTCCAGCTAAAGAATTCGCACAAATAAACTATGCTCCTTATATAAATATGGATGATAACTTAGACATCCGTTTAATTATAGATAAATCTTCAGTTGAGTTATTTGCAAAAGATGGATTAGTAGTAATGACGGATCAATTTTTTCCATCTGAAGAATACAGTGTTGTTAGCCTATTCACGGAGCATGGTGAAATCGAATTGACAGATGGTAAAATCACAAAGTTATCAAGTATTTGGAAATAGTTAAAAGAATATTTAAATAAAATCTTTTGAATGACTTTGTTAATGTAAGTAAATTTTAAAAAAATGAAAAACAAAATATTATTATGGTCTGTTACAGCTGCTTTAGCTGGATTTTTATTTGGTTTTGATACCGTCGTGATTTCGGGTGCCGATAAAAAATTACAGGAATTATGGCATACTTCAGATGTGTTTCATGGTTCTGTAGTGATGGCCATGGCTTTATGGGGAACAGTAATTGGAGCCATTTTTGGAGGAATACCTACAAACAAATTTGGCAGAAGAAATACCTTGATTACAATTGGTGTTTTATTCTTTATTTCGGCAATTGGTTCAGCTTTAGCCAATGACCCTTATACTTTTGCTTTTTTTAGATTTCTAGGAGGTTTAGGAATTGGTGCTTCTACTATTGCAGCACCTGCTTATGTCTCAGAAATTGCACCTGCCAAAGACAGGGGACGTCTGGTTTCTTTATATCAATTTAATATTGTATTAGGAATTTTAATGGCTTTTTTATCTAATTATTTGTTGAGAGATGTAGGTGAAAATGCTTGGCGTTGGATGATTGGTGTAATGGCATTCCCTTCCTTTTTTTATACCATAATCGTTTTAACTATTCCAGAAAGCCCAAGATGGTTGGTATCTCAATCAAGAAATGAAGAAGCTAGAAAAGTATTGCGCCAAATTAATCCAGATGCCCAGATAGAAGATTTAATGGAGGAACTTCAGGCTAGTGAAGAAAATCATATAAAAGGAGAAACAATCTTTTTAAAAAAATACCGTCTCCCTCTTATGTTAGCTTTTTTGATTGCACTTTTCAACCAATTATCCGGGATTAATGCTTTTTTATATTATGCACCAAGAATTTTTGCAGAAGCTGGATTAGAAGAAAGCGCTGCTTTAATGAGTAGTATTGGCATTGGAATAACCAACCTAATTTTCACACTTTTTGGAGTGTTTTTAATAGATGTTTTGGGGAGAAAAGTATTAATGTATATTGGTTCTATTGGCTATATTATTTCTTTAGGTTTGGTTTCTCTAGCTTTTTTCCTAAAATGGAATGGAATGGCAGTACCAATTTTCTTGTTCATGTTCATCGCTTCTCATGCAATCGGACAAGGAGCTGTAATTTGGGTGTTCATTTCTGAAATTTTCCCGAATCATCTAAGGGCTAATGGGCAAGCATTTGGTTCTTCAACTCACTGGGTTTTGGCAGCGATCATCCCATCAATGGTTCCATTTTTATTCTCAACTATTGGGGCAGGAGCTGTATTTTTAATCTTTACAGTAATGATGGTTTTCCAATTACTATTTGTGATTTTTATGATGCCAGAGACTAAAGGAGTTTCTTTAGAAACTTTAAGTGAAAACTTAACAGTTCATGATAAATAAACTGTATTGATTCTAATATATGATTTTGAGTTTTAATAATGTGTTTAGTAAATAAATTTGTTTTAAGTAGTGTTTTAAATTAAATTGAGGATAGACTTTTGTTTATCCTCAATTTTTAAATTTTTGAAGAATAATGAATACAAAATATGCATTAGATGTTGTTTGCTTTGGTGAGGTTTTATGGGATCTGTTTCCGACGCATAAAAAAATAGGTGGTGCTCCGTTGAATGTAGCGCTTCGAATGAATTCTTTAGGAGTTAAAACAACGATGATCAGTCGTGTTGGTGCTGATGAAGACGGCAATGAAATTCTATCTTTTGTAAATGAACAGGGCGTCAGTTCCGATTTCATTCAAGCAGGAGCAGATTATAAAACAGGGGTGGTTCATGTAATGGTAAATGATAAAGGAAATGCTTCCTATGACATTCAGTATCCTTCTTCATGGGATAAAATTGTGTCTTCAGAAGAAATGGATGAAAAAGTTTCAGAATCAGACGCTTTTGTTTTTGGGAGTTTAATTTGTCGTGATGAGGTTTCCAGATCGACACTTTATGATCTTTTGGACAGGGCAAAATATAAAGTTTTGGATGCCAATCTAAGAGCACCTTATTACACGACGGAAGTGCTTATCGAATTAATGTCTAAGGCGGATTTTATTAAGCTCAATGATGAAGAACTTTATGAGATAAGCCAATTATTAGGATCTCCCTATCATTCTTTTGAACAGAATATTAAATTCATTGCTGAACAAACAAATACCCAACAAATTTGCGTAACCAAAGGTGCCTTTGGAGCGGTTTTGTATTACAATGGTAAATTTTATTACAATAGTGGTTATTTCATAAAAGTGATAGATACTGTTGGAGCAGGGGATTCTTTTTTGGCATCTTTAATCATAAGATTATTGAGAGGCAAATCGCCACAAAAATCTTTGAATTATGCGTGTGCTATTGGTGCTTTGGTAGCAGGTCACGAAGGAGCCAATCCTAAGATTTCCGAAAAAGAAACAAAAAAGTTTATGATGGTTTAATCTTAAGAAGAAATCCAACCAAAGATTTTTTAAAGCTCATATGTTTTATAATCAATCTCGTACAATCAATCCTATATTCACTAACTTTTGGCAAAATTTGCATTAATATGCCAAAAGTTAATGGACTCTCTATAAAATAAAGCCTTTTTTACATTGAAAAGTATTATCGTTTGTCTTTTGTTTCCCTATCGAAAGCAATGAGATTAAACATTTACTCATATGCATTATTTAAATTTTGGAAATCGTGGATGTTTAATTTACCGACGATTATCTATTGAACCCTTATCAAAGGCTAGTAAATTAAACATCTGTCTTAACCGGGAACGCACCCTATTACCATAAGCTTTCTCAATTTCGGAAGCTGAAAGATTGGTCGTGATATGAGTAATCGCTTTGTTCTCGATAAAATGCTCGTATCTACTGATGAGAATTTCTGCCATGACATTGCAATCGTTACCAAAGTGCTTGATTTGTTGTTCGGCTCCCAGATTATCAAAATAATACCCGGACATTCAGTTTAGCTGAAGTTTTAGTAAAAATCAGACACAAAATCTATAAAAAACAAACGGGTCTCGCTTTTGAACCTTTTAGAATGATAAAGAATGAATATTTTGGAAGTATCTAAAAACAAAAAACCTCGAAAACACTATGATTTTCGAGGTTTTGATACCATTTGAATTTTAAATCAGCAGAGAGGAAGGGATTCGAACCCTCGATGCAGTTACCCACATACTAGCTTTCCAGGCTAGCTCCTTCAACCACTCGGACACCTCTCTTTGTTTGAGGCTGCAAATAACACAAAAAAAATTGAGTTAGAAAAGTAAAATCGAAATATTATGACATTTCTCCTCGCAAAGAAGTCTCAAAAGTAGTTTTAAAAACTTTCGGCGCTATATTTTGACTCAACAAGAACATCAACTTGGTTATTGCCGCTTCGGTGGTGATGTCTTTTCCTGAAATCACCCCCATGGTTTTCATCACCGTACTGGTTTCATATTGTCCCATATTGACACTTCCACCCGAACATTGGGTTACATTCACCACATACAATCCCCTATCGATAGCGTGCCGTAAAAGTCCCAAAAACCAACTTTCTGTAGGCGCATTTCCCGAACCATAGGTTTCTAAAACAATTCCCCGCAGATTCGGAATAGAAAAAATGGCCGATAAAACACTTTCATCCATTCCCGGAAACATCTTGACAATGACTACGTGTCGGTCTAAATTTTTATGAACTTTTAGAGTTGTACTGCTTGAAATGGGCAAAAGGAAATCCCGATTTACTTTCAAATAAACTCCTGATTGGGCCAAAGCAGGATAATTCGGCGACGCAAAGGCATTAAAATGTTCTGCATTTATTTTTGTGGTTCTGTTTCCCCGGTATAATTTGTATTCAAAATACAAACAGACTTCCCGAACAACAGCTTCCCCATTTTCCCGTAAAGAAGCAATTTGAATGGCCGTAATGAGATTTTCCCTGGCATCGGTCCGTAAGTCCCCTATTGGTAATTGAGAGCCGGTAAAAACGACCGGTTTGGATAAATTTTCGAGCATAAAACTCAATGCCGAAGCCGAATACGACATGGTATCGGAACCGTGAAGCACCACAAAACCATCAAATTCAGCATAATGTGCTTCGATCATCGAAGCCATAGCCACCCATTTTTCAGGATTCATATTAGAAGAATCAATTGGGGTTTCAAAAGAAATCGTTTCGATTGCACAATCCAACTGTTTCAGTTCCGGAATTTTCTGAATGAGTTTGCTGAAATTAAAGGCTTTCAGCGCACCATTATCAAAATCTTTCTTCATACCGATGGTTCCTCCGGTATAAATTAAAAGTATTTTGCGTCTAGAGGACATTTTGATATTTAGATTTATTCACCACCGGATTCGCATACATACACAAGAATCCCTGCAAGGCAATCGGGTTTGATTTATCGATTCGCATTTCTAATCGGCGCTCAAAAAGGACTTTTTCTTCCTCAGTATAATGATTGGCGTAAACATTGGTTTTATGCAATAAATCATATGCTATATAATTGGTTGGCCAAAGCTTATAATACCTCAAAATAGAATCATCTATCGCTTGAGCCAAGGCTTGTACCTGTTTGTTCACATTGTCATTTTCGGCAACAATCGCATCAATTTCAGTATCCAAAACTTTTCCGATATGAATATAAATCCTTTTCTTTTGTCCCAAAGCTCCGCTCAAAATGGTCATGAAATCTTCGTTTTCTTCTTTAACGTAGACTTCATTATTGGCTTCGGCAAGCAATTGTGGCATTTTTAAGGCATCGGTAGGATCATATTCATAAGAAATCGACACAGGAACAATCTTGATTTTTTTGAAGTAATCCATCAGATTCGCTTCATCAGAAGCCATTCCCAGCATTTTCAAAACTCCCGGATTGGTCGCATCATTACCGTCTTTTGTCCTTCCTTCACGCTGTGCAATCCAAACCGAACGATTTTCATGTTGCAATAAATGACTGATATATTCTGATAATGTTTTCGAACTTTGTAACATTTCACGAGGCGACAAACCTCTTTGCACCAAAAAATTACGATTTAACTTTGCCAAAACATTCAAGAAAGGCTGTTTCACCAAATTATCCCCGATAGCCGAAGCCGTCATGACCAAACCATGTTCAAACAAGGTCGCATTCAGCAAAGTGGTATCTAAAAGAATATCGCGATGATTGGAAATAAACAAATAAGAGGTATTCGGTTCCAGATTTTCGAAACCAGAAGTGGTCAATCCTTCCGAACTTTTCTCCAGTACTTTTTGAACCGATTGATAAATAAAATTACATTGAAAATCACGGATGGAATGCGTTTTGGTCAATTGTTCTTTCCAAACTTCATCGGCCACACCCGGAAAAGAAAAATTCATTAACGACTTCATCATCGGATGATGAATGACTTTTTTTATTGCTTCGTTTATTTCGGAATCATAAAATGGACGGATAGCGTCAAATTTCTGCATTATAGTTGTTTTTGGTAAAAGCAAATGAACAAAAAAAATATTAAATTTTCACATAATCCGGTCTTAAATCCCAAAAATTGCTTTAGAATTTAAAGTGGTTATTCTGGCAATATCTGCTGTTGAAACCGAATAAATCTGAGCTAATCTGGCAATAATCGGGATTAAATAACTGCTTTCATTTCGTTTCCCGCGATACGGAACCGGTGCCAGATAAGGGGCATCCGTTTCTAAAACGATGTGGCTCAAATCTATTTGATTTAAAAAACAATCTATTTTTCCGTTTTTATAGGTCACCACACCTCCTATCCCTAATTTCATATTATAAGATATCGCCCGCAAAGCCTGTTCGAAAGTCCCCGTAAAACAATGAAAAATTCCGAATAACTCCGGTGATTTTTCTTCTTCCAAAATGGCAAAAACTTCATCAAAGGCTTCTCGACAATGAATCACAATGGGTAATTGGTATTGTTTGGCGAGTTGAATTTGGCGTCTAAAAGCGATTTGTTGTTCTTTCAAATGGGTTTTATCCCAATACAAATCAATCCCAATTTCCCCTACGGCATAAAATTTTCTCTTGGCCAGCTCCTGTTCTACATGTTGCAACTCCTCCAGATAATTCTCTTTTACATGAGTGGGATGCAACCCCATCATCAAAAATACGTTTTCAGGAAATTCCTTTTCTAAATCATACATCGATTGGGTAGTGTTCGAATCGACTGCCGGTATAAAAAAACGCGATACACCTGCAGCAATCGCCCGTTGTATCATTTCATTGCGGTCCTGGTCAAATTCCTCTGAATATAAATGCGTATGCGTATCGGTGATTATCGTTTGTGTTTCCAAGTGTAAATTTTAAGTGCACAAAATTACAAGAATAAAACCAGCCGAAAAAAAGATTCCCAAAGAATAAAAATACTTTGCGAATCTTTGAAAAAACTCTCTCCAAAATAATTTTAATCCAATGCCTTCAACAATTCCTGGACGCGATCATAATCTTCATAATCCTGCGGAATTGTCTGTAAAAGTGCTCTACACGATTTGTAATCTTTCTGTTTTAATCTGGACAGAGCCAAACTCCAGACCGCTTTGTTTTTATAGATGGAATTCCCTGCTTTCAATTCGTTAAAAACGGCTTCGGCTTGTTGAATTTTATCAGATTCCAATAAGGAAATTCCATAAAAATATTGAATTTCCGGTGTCTTTTTCTCTTTCAAAACAGCTTCAAAAAACGGAATCGCCGCGGCATATTTTTTAGCATTAAAAGCTGCTTCGGCTTGCTTCAAATTAGCATCAGCCATCCCTCTTTCGGTGAAATAGGCATTTTCATACTGGTTGTAATCTTCAAAATCAGGATTCGATGGATGATTGAAAAAGAACAATCCAAACAACAATGCAACAGATGCTACAGCCACATAATGCCAGAATTTTAACCTAAATACTTTTGGTTTTTTCACTTTAAAATGTTCGTCCGAAATGGCTTTTAAATTCTCTTCAAAAGCTTTCCTGTCAGCTGCAAAATCAAATTTTGTTTCTAACTGTATTTGTACCTCTTTGAAAGTTTTAAATTCTGATTCCAGTTCATGGCTTTCTGAAAGCTGTTTTTCAAAATCTAATCGGGCTTCATGCGACAATTCACCTTGAAGGTATTGATCGAATAATATGTATTTGTCTTCGTTCATGGCTCTTTAAATTTTTAATGATTTAAAACTACTGTGTTCATGAATCCATTGGGTAAGCTGCCCCGTACACAAGGACTTTTTCTTGCGAACATAACCATAGGTCACTTGGAGTTTCTCGGCTACTTCTTCCATGGATTTCAAAGTAAAACTCAACTTCAATACTTCTTGGCATTTTTCACCCAGTTTCTGGAACATCGCATCAAAAAGCTGTTGTTTCTCTTCAAATAGTTCTGTTTGTGCTACCATCTCTTCCGTGGGTTCATTAGTAGATGTAAAATTATCCTGAATTGTTACCCCTTTGCTGGATGATTTTTTCAATTCGTTCAACCATTTTCTTTTGCACAACAAAAAAAAGTAAGCATCAAAAGGACAACTCAATTGCAACTTTTGGGCTTTCGCCTGATTAAACAATAAAATCATGATTTCCTGAACCACATCCTGAGCCTGATCTTCATCTCCCGAATTATTCCTGATATAAGAAACCACTTTGGGAACAAACTTTTTATAAATAGACTGAATGATAGCCGAATCATTATTGGCAAGTCCCTCAATATACATCTGATCGGGATGAATCGTATTATTAGCCATAAAAAAAACTTTTTTTCGAAAATAGTAAAAAAAGGGGTAACAATTCTAAAACCAAGTTGATATAGAGATGTAATCGTTCTTTAACCAATTGAAATTATTTAAACCTTGAAAAAAAATAAAACGAATCTGAAATAAATTCAGATTAAAGGGTAACAAAATAATAAGACAGTTGATATAAGAATGAAGCCCAAAAAATCATCAAAAAAA
>JACCDQ010004540.1_pt1 | contig 46987 bp, 53 predicted proteins | sample 7446031 | NCBI WGS metagenome assembly JACCDQ01 (sample SAMN15323442, study PRJNA562643) | freshwater metagenome | isolation source: river surface water | place: USA:Blue River Watershed | collected 2017-08-17
ACTTCAAGAACACCGTAATCATCATGACTACCAACCTCGGCACCCGCGACATTGCTCGCGGGGTGATGGGCTTTGCGGCAGACGGCGACGGCGTGCAGGACTACGACCGCATGAAGGGCAAGGTCAATGAGGAGCTCAAGAAGCAGTTCAAGCCAGAGTTCTTGAACCGTGTGGACGAGACCATCGTGTTCCCGCAGCTCAACAAGGAAGAGCTGGTTCAGATTGTCGACCTCTTCATCAAGAAGTTGTCTCGTCGTCTAGAGGACCGCGCGATGTCGATCCACCTATCGCAGGCGGCCAAGGACCGCCTCATCGAGATTGGCTTCGACCCAGCGCTTGGAGCACGACCATTGCGTCGTGCAGTTCAGCGCGAAATCGAAGACAAGCTCAGCGAGAAGATCCTGCACGGAGAACTTCACGACACCGATCACGTCGACATCGACTACATCAACAACGAGTTCATTTTCACCAACCGAGTTCGCGAGGCTGCTAGTAGCCTGTAAGTATGTCTTACAAAGTTCGTGAAGCCAAGGTGGCCGATGTTCGCGCCATCAAAGCAATTCGCGAACCGCTCGAAGGCGCAGTGCTACTGCCTCACGAATTGGTTGGGCTATTCGAAAAACTCCAGGAGTTTCTCGTAGTCGAAGATGAAAACCACAATGTTGTAGCCGCCGGCGCTTTGCACGTGATGTGGGAAGACCTCGCAGAGGTTCGCTCTATCGTGGTCGATCAGAATCTTCACGGCAAAGGCATCGGGCACCTATTACTCACCGCCCTGCTTGAGAAAGCAAAAACCCTCGGCATCAAGCGAGTTTTCTGTCTAACATTCGAGACCGAATTCTTCGGAAAGCACGGCTTTCAAGAAATCAGTGATGTGCCAGTGGATGAAGCGACCTTCGCCGAAATGGTTCGCTCAAACGACGATGGTGTGGCCGAGTTCCTCGATCTTGCTCGCGTAAAACAAAACACGCTTGGCAACACCCGCATGCTTAAGCTGCTCTAGACAAAAATCGCCCTAGCCTAGAGGCATGTCAAACCGCTTCCCACAACGACCTAAGCGCAAACTCGACCCAATCATCTATCGCCGCCGCCGTATTTTCTTCGGTAGTGCCGGATTGATCGTCATCCTTTTGCTCTGGTGGGTCGTTGGCTCAGTAGTCGGAGCGGTCAGCAACATGTTTAACCCAACCCCGCAGGCTTCACTATCTGCCCCTGTTGCCCAGGCTGGTCAGCCCTGTGCTCCCGGTACCGTCACGGTGATTGCGGGTATCGGCGACGAAAACAAGGCAAGCTCATCTAGCTTTGCCAAGGGAGTCAACCCCTACCTATGGTTTAGCCTGACCAATAACAGCTCAGTAGCCTGCACCTTTGATGCCGGTTCTGCGGTCTCGTTCTACAAGATCACTAGCGGTAGCGAGACCATCTGGGACTCAATGCACTGTGACCGCTCTCAGGACACCAACGCCGTGATCAGGCTTCAGCCAGCGCAAGAAATCAGCTCCAACCCATCCACTTGGATGCGCGTGTACTCAAGCACCAGCGGATGTTCGACCGGCCAGAAGGCTGTCGCCGGTGGAGGCGCTAGTTATCATCTAACTGCCACGGTAGGCGGAGTAATCTCCAACGACGTGCAGTTCGTCCTTAACTAAAGGCTCACCAATTCAAAGCGAGGGCAAGCGCCTGCTTTAGTCCGCCGACACTAGCCTCGACGCTGCGCACGAAGCCGAGACGCTCGGCTTCATTCTTGCGAAGTTTGTTGTTGGACACCGGACGAATTTCGCCGGCTAGAGAAATTTCACCGAATGCCGCGAGGTTGTGAGCAACCGGTTTGTCGTGCACAGCTGAGGCGATAGCGATAGCGATAGCGAGATCGGCGGCCGGTTCGGTAATCTTCACGCCACCGACGGTAGAAACATAAACATCGAGTTCGCCAAGGCGCAATCCAGCGCGACGTTCGAGTACCGCAAGCAACATCGCAACTCGAGAAGAGTCGACACCATTGGTCACACGTCTTGGATTCGGTGATGAAGTCTTAACCACCAGTGCCTGCACCTCTGCGATGAGTGCGCGCTTACCTTCAACGGCAACTGTCACGCATGTTCCCGATACCGGAGTATCTCCGCGAGATAGGAACAAACTCGATGGATCCGCGACTTCGCGAATGCCGTCGCCGGTCATTTCGAAACAGCCGACTTCGTCTGTTGGGCCAAATCGGTTTTTCAAACTGCGCACAAAACGAAGTGAAGTTTGACGATCACCTTCGAAGTGACAAACCACATCGACTAGGTGCTCAAGCGCGCGTGGGCCGGCGATGTTGCCGTCCTTGGTTACGTGTCCGACCAGGATGACCGGAAGATTATTTTCCTTGGCGAGGCGAATCAGGTTGGTGGCAACTTCGCGAATCTGCGACGGCATACCGGCGGCTCCGTCAATTTCGGCGTGCGCGATGGTTTGCACCGAGTCCACCACCAGAAGTTCTGGTTTGACGGCGTCGACCTGACCGAGCACGTTGGCCAGATCCGTCTCGCTGGCTAGATACAAGTTGTCGCTGAGGGCTCCCGTGCGCTCGGCGCGTAGGCGAATCTGCCCAACCGACTCCTCACCGGAGACATAGAGCACCTTGGCTCCGGTCTGGGCGGTCTTGGCTGCTACCTCGAGAAGCAGGGTCGACTTGCCAACCCCGGGTTCGCCGCTGAGCAGTGCGACTGCACCCGGCACGAGTCCACCACCGAGGACTCGGTCGAACTCCGCCACCTTGGTGCTGCGGCTGGCCACCGATTCGGTGCTGATCTGGGTGATTGGTTTGGCGGCGCTCGAGGAGACGATGACCGATGCCTTGACCGAGCGAACTGAGCCGAGGCCCTTACCTCCGCCGGTGCTGCCCTCTCTCATGGTGTCCCAGGCTTGGCATTCGCCGCATTGCCCGACCCACTTGACCGAAGTCCAGCCGCACTCGGTGCACGAATAAGAGGTTTTCACTGCCATGCATCAAAACTACCCCGAGCCGAAGACAATTCCGTTCCCTAGACTGGCAATGTGAAAAACATGAGCGTGGCAATTCTCGGAACCGGGTCGATGGGTTCGGCGATTCTCGCCGGAATGATTGCCAGCGACTTCGACGCCACCAAGATTTCGGTTAGCACCAAGAGTGCTACCAGCGCAGCTAAATTGCAGCATGATCACGGCGTCAAAGCGATTGCACTTGAAGTAAACGCCGAAGCCAACCGCGAGGCAGTCGAAGACGCCGACGTCATCCTGATAGCGACCAAGCCTGCTTACGTGGTCGAGGTGCTCAAAGAAGTTTCGAGCGAAATCAAATCAGGTTCGCTTGTTATTTCGGTAGCCGCAGGTATCACCACAGCCGCCATGGAAGCAGCACTTCCTGAAAGTGTTGCGGTAATTCGTTCGATGCCAAACACTCCGGCAATTGTTGGCCGTGCACTTACCGGCTTGGCTAAGGGCTCACGCGCCACCGATGCACAGGTAAAAATCGCGGAAGAACTTTTCGGCACAGTCGGAAAAACTCTGTTGCTTGCAGAATCACGCATCGATGCCCTTGGCACAATTTCAGGGTCGGGCCCGGCTTATGTTTTCTATCTGGTCGAGAAGCTCACCGCAGCCGCAGTGCACCAGGGCTTCAGCGATGCAGAGGCCAAGCTGCTAGTCAACGAAACTTTCCTCGGTGCAATCGAACTTCTAGTCGCATCGGGCAAGGAACCGCAGGAACTTCGCCGTCAGGTAACTAGCCCGAACGGCACCACCATGCAGGCAATCGCCCGCATCGAACAGGCCGACCTGGCCCAAGTTTTCGCTGAGGCAACGGATGCTGCCCTCAAGCGTTCACACGAAATAGCAGAAGGAAAGTAATCATGAGCGATATCTTCGTAGCAATCTCAGATCTAAAGCGCCGCGAACTTCTCGAAGTTCTGGCCAAGGCAGATGCTTCTGCTGCAGAACTTGCGAAGTCGACTGGCGAGACTCTCGCAACGGTCAACAAGCACCTATCGGTATTGAAGGAAGCGCACCTGGTCAAAGCATCGCGCGCGAAGACTCCGGTTTACTCAATCAACCCGGCGGGCATCAAGCCACTCGGTATCTGGGCAGCTAAGGTCGCCGGCGCAAAGCTTTCGGCAGAACTCGAAATTCGCGCAGACGAATTGGGCGAGAAGGCGGAAGATCTTTTGAACCAGGGTTCGACTTGGTTGAGCAAGAAGATTGATCCAAAGTCAAAGGTCAAGGACGTCAATGGACTGGCCAAGCTACTAGGACGCGTGCTCGCCGACACCAAGAAGACAGCAACCGATGAGGTCACCAGCAAGGTCGACGGCGTCGTGAACGAAGTTAAGTCGCGCGTAAAGAAGTAGCGCTAGAACTTAGCGTCGATTTCGGCGATTAGTTCTTCTACGTGCTTGCGCACTGCATCACGAATCGGGCGCACCGCCTCCACGCCTTGGCCGGCCGGGTCATCTAGCACCCAGTCCAGGTATGTCTTGCCGGGGAAGTAAGGGCAGGTGTCTCCGCAGCCCATGGTGATCACGTAGTCAGAATCTTTGACTGCTTCGTCCGTGAGTTTCTTCGGGAAGTTTGCCGAGATGTCGATACCGAGTTCGGCCATTGCCTCAACCGCTGATGGGTTTACCTTTTCGCCAGGGGCGGTGCCGGCTGAGCGCACCTCGACTCGGTCGCCAGCGAATTCCCTCAAGAATCCCGCGGCCATCTGAGAACGGCCGGCGTTGTGAACACAAACAAACAGAACTGAAGCTTTGTGGGTCATGCGATTACTTTATCGACCACGGGTAAACGCAAAGTAAAAAGCGGGTGACCAATCGGCCACCCGCTTCTTAGGAAAGCAAATTACTTCTTTGCTGCGGTCTTCTTTGCAGGAGCCTTCTTAGCAGCTGCCTTTGGGGCCGGAGCCGCCGCTGCAGCCTCAACCTTCTTAGCGGCAACCTTGTCGGCAAATACGGTGATGAACACAGAAGCGATCAACATACCGGCTAGCTGAGCAAGGATTAGCTGAGCAGTTGCTGCGCCACCCTGGCCGTTCAACAAAAGCGCAATGCTTACTGCAGGGTTTGCCTGTCCACCGGTTGGAGTCGCTGATGCAACTGCAAATACCCAGAGACCAACCGCACCTGGAATTAGGTGACCGTTCTTGGTCGAAGCAAGACGACCGACCAACCAGACCAAACCACCGGTTGCAAATAGTTCTCCGATGATTGCGCCTGCTGATGCATTGCCGCTAGTGAAAGATGCAGCCTTACCCCAGATGGTTAGACCAATCCATGCACCGAACAAACCACCGAGGATCTGAGCCACGATGTAGCCAAGAAGTTCCTTCAGTGAAATTTCTTTGCGTGAGTAGAAGTAAATAGATACTGCTGGGTTTAGGTGACCGCCAGAGATTGGGCCGGTAACCAAAATTGCCAAACCAAGCACAGCTGCAAGAGCTGCAGTCTTAACCTGCAGTCCGCCGTTTACTGCACCAATGATTGCAGTCAAAAATAGGGTTACGCCAAGGAACTCCGCGAGAAGTTTGCGTAGGAATGGATCGATCTTCATTTGTTTCCTTTGATAGGTTCTTTGATTTTTATTAGTACTTCGTTGTGCTTCATAAAACCCGGCTTGAACGGAGGGTCGAACCTGGCCCAGTAGAGCGAGCCAATAGTTTCGAGTCCAGCGCCTTTCACCGCTGTCAACAATTCTTCACCTTTGCCGGCAAAACGCTGGGAATTCCAACTACCCGAAAACTTGATGGCTGCTGCTAAATGTTCGTCCACCGGCACGATTGAGACATTTCGACTGCTCGGAGCCGGGATGGTCTCGATGTCGAAGTCCTTTGGCATGACAAAACTGACCACATGGGTGTCATTTCCCACCTGCTCCTGAATCACCGGAGCGGTCATCGCGATCTTTTGGCCAGCCTGATTTCCGCCTGCGATGTAGTTGAACAGCGGTTGAAAAGCTCGATTGCCGGCCTGGAAGAACTCCCCGGGCTCGTGCACCTGGACAAGCAGATAGGCGGGATAGTGGCGGATTTCAAATCCGGTACCGCCTGAAACAACGGTGTATGGCAGCTTTTCAGTCACACTTTGAGTGTATGGCTGGTGGGCGGGTAGGATAAGAGTCTGTTTTGATCGCTGGTTTGTCTGGCGGCAAGCCATTCAATCTAGTTGTGAGGTCTTCATGGGTTCAGTAATCAAGAAGCGTCGCAAGCGTATGTCAAAGAAGAAGCACCGCAAGTTGCTTCGTAAGACTCGCCACCAGCGTCGCAATAAGAAGTAGAAACTTTGCAGCCCGTCGGGAAACCGGCGGGTTTTGCATTTAAGCGGTTACTTGTTGGCGCGGAGTTCGCGCTTCTTGAAGTCCAAGATTTTCCACTCCGCAGCCTTGGCATGGGTCTTGAGAATCTTGTCCGGGTTGATCGCCACCGGGTGACCCACATGGGTCAGCATCGGTAGGTCGTTGTGCGAGTCACTGTATGCGTAACTGCGCTTGAGCGAAATGTTACGCTCCTTGGCCAACTTTTTCATCGCCTGGTACTTGGCTTTTCCATGAAGTGGTTCGCCGACTAATCTGCCGGTGAGAATTCCATCTTTACGTTCCACAATTGTGCCGAGTCCGCCGGTTAGCCCAAGGCGATGTGCGATAACTTCGGCAATCTCCACCGGTGTTGCGGTGATCAACCAAACTTCACGTCCAGCCGCAATGTGCTCTTGTGCGATACGCACGGTCTCCGGCCAAAGCTTCGGGCAGATGTAGTCGTCGTAAACCTCGTCGGTCAGTACGGAAAGTTCCTCGACGCGGTGGTTGGCAATCAAGCCAAGTGCCCGGTCTTTGATTTCGTTCATGGTCTTGGCTGATTCACCGCGAGCAATGAAGCGTGCCTGGTGCCAGGCAAAATTCCAAAAGTCTCGACGGCTAAAAAACTTGCGCTTGAACGCGGCTTTGCCAAATAGGAAAGACGACGAACCACGAAGAATCGTGTTGTCGACATCGAAGAACGCAGCTTCGATTTTCTCTGGGCTTGGCACCGGACAAGTCTACTTGCGGTCGCAGATTGGCTTAGTCTGGACTCATGTCGCAGCTGGTTAGCCTCACACTGATTGGAAAGCCGGGCTGTCACCTTTGCGATGACGCCCGCTTGGTAGTCAATACAGTGATGGCCGAATTCAAGTCAGCGCACACCGGGGTAAACGCGTCGGTGCAGGTTCACCTCGACGAGAAAAACATCCTCGAAGACGAGACTCTATTTCAGCAATACAGGGAAGAGATTCCGGTGTTGCTCGTGAACGGCAAGGTTCACAACTACTGGAGAATAGACCCAATAAGACTTCGCGATGCCCTAGAGAACCAGGTGAACTGATGCCACTAATCCGTTGGATCCTCAAGACCTTTTGGTTCCCAATCCTGCTGATCATCCTTGGGCGACTGGGCAAGAAGCACGAGTGGGCAGCCAAGACCCACACCACGCTAAAACGCTTTAAGTAAGAAACCCCCGGCACCCACACTTGGTTGGTGGATGCCGAGGGAGCCTGAGTAACTTATTTGCGGTCGAGAGTAATTGTCACGACGTCTCTCGAAGTGACGGTCGAATTTGCCGGCGGGTCGACCTGGACCACATAGGCTTCCTGCTCCGTCACATTGTTTAGGTAGACGTAGTCAGCGGCCGGCACGTTTGCGTCATCCAGAAGTCGTTGAGCGTCATAAAGGCTCAGACCCATGATGTCTGGAACGGTGTAGCTGTTCTGATCGGTTAGCGGAAAAGTTATTTCGGTTCCGCGCTGGTCCTTGAAAGCTAGTCCAGTGACTTCGGTGTTGGTTGAGTCGTAAGCCTTCAACTCGGTAACCACTTCACCATTCAGGCGGAGACCTTCGGTGGCCGGCCACTGCTGCATCATCTGTTCGACGTTGTAGTAATTGTTCAAGGTGTTCGCCAGCATCAGTGCGCCAGGAAGTGTCAGCACCACTGCCACCAAATTCAATGGCAACAAAAGCGTTGCGAAGAACTTATTGGTGAACCATTTCTTGCGACCCCACTGCACGCTCAAGAAAACTAGAAGTGCAAGAAGAGCGGTATTGGTGAGCGAATTTAGTTGGAAGCCTGAGAAAAGACCCCAGGCAATTACCGCGCGAGAAACCCACCAAAGTGGACGAATTGAGATACCGAATTCCAAGATTGATTCCGTGAATGCGCTCTTTCGGAACCAGGCTTCAGTGCCCGCAACGAATTCCTTAGCTGAGAAGATGCCACCCTTCTTTGATTTCGGAGCCAATCCCGCAGCTTCTCGAAGCTCAGCCGCATAGGTGACCGGTGAACCTGGATTGAAGTCTGCGCCTTCATCAATGCGGCGATCCTCAAGACTGGCTTCTAGTTCGCCGGTGAGTTCTTCTACAACAGATTTAGGTAGGTCTCCGAGTTCCGCTCGAACGGCAGCGGCAAAGTCTTTGATAGTTGAGTCAGTCAGGGTAGTCATTATTTTCCGCCTTTAGCTCGTTTGGTTGGTTTGCGTGAATCTAGGAGAGTGCTCATCTTGGAGCTGAAGTCGTTCCAGGTGAGGCGCTGTTCGGCTAGCATCTGCTTGCCGGTGGCGTTGATGCCGTAGTACTTGCGATGTGGTCCGTCTTCCGATGCCACCACATAGCTGGTGAGCGCCCCCGCGCTGAATAGGCGGCGAAGGGTGCCATAGATAGAGGCATCGCCGACGTCCTCGAGCCCTGCCTGCTTGATCCTGCGCACGATGTCGTAGCCGTAGCCATCCTCGTGCTCGATCACAGCAAGAACTGCGACGTCTAGTACGCCTTTGAGTAACTGGGTTGAGTCCATGTTGCTCCTTCCTCTAAGGAACACTATTACACATTGCGTAGTAGTGCGCAATAGAGAATGTTGTGCGTGTCTCAACACATATCTATACTTGTTGTATAGACATTGGAGGTAGGTATGAAAACTGTTCTGGAATTGAAGATTTTCAAAAATGGTGGCAGCAACGCCATTCGCTTGCCGGCGTCTTTGAATTTGAGTGAGAGTTCAATCTTTCTGGAGATTGACGACGAATCCAATGATCTGGTCCTCAAACGACAAAAGCCAAATCGATTTGATTCTTTTTTCGCGTTGCAGGCAAAGCTCGGACCATTGACAGACGAAGAATGGTCATTTGAAAGAGACAACGAACCCGAGCCGACCCGACAGTCAATTCAAGATTTGATTGATGCCAAATGAAGTATTTAGTCGATACCGACATCGTCAGCTACTTGATGAAGGGGCGCTCTTCGAAGTTGAACCAGTTAGTTGCTCAAAATGCAGATGAATTTGCAATTTCTTCAATTACTTATCATGAGCTTTGGCGGGGCCTGATGGAAACCAAAAGTGAAAGTACCGAACTTTTGTTGACAGATTTTCTTAAGTCAGTAAATGTGATTTCGTTTGAGCAATCTGACGCGCGTGAGTCTGGCCGTATCTATGCCGAACTCAAGTCTCAGGGCAAGCCGATCGGCTACAACGACACATTGATTGCCGGGCAGGCTCTAGCAAACCAACTCGTCTTAGTCACGAACAACACCAAACACTTCTCAAAGGTGAAAGGTTTGCAACTCGAAAACTGGATGAAATAAGAAATCCCCCGAAGATTTTCGGGGGATAACTTTTTGCAGCTTATGGTTCGAGTCGGTTTGGTCCGCGGAACAGGTAGCCAACTTCGCGGATGTTTGGCTGGTGAAGCAGCAACATGAGTACGCGAATCAGACCCATTCCGAAGCCACCGTGTGCTGGTGCTCCGTACTTGAAGAAGTCGAGGTAGGTCTGTAGACCTTCTGGCTCTAGACCCTTCTGCTTTACCTGCTCAACGAGAACGTCGAGGCGGTGTTCGCGCTGAGCACCGGTGGTGATCTCGGTGCCTCGCCAGATGAGGTCGTAAGACTTGGTAAGCGCTGGGTTGTCCTCGTGACGCATGTGATAGAACGGGCGCACGGTTGCCGGGTAGTCGGTCACGAAGACGAATTCGTGCCCGAACTTCTCCTGCACGTGAGCCGCAATCTGTCGCTCGCCTTCTGGGTCGAGGTCACCGCCGCGAAGCACTTCGTGACCGCGTTCCTTGATGATGTCGATTGCGTCTGCAAGGGTAATTCGTGGGAACGGAATGCTTGGCACTACAACGTCGACGTCAAAGTGCTTCTTGATTTCAGCACCATGCTTTTCGGCAACTGCCTTGATTGCGATGTGAAGAAGTTCTTCCTGTAGCGCCATTATGTCTTCGTGTGAATCGATCCACGAGACTTCCATGTCGACAGAGATGAACTCGGTCGCGTGACGAGAGGTGAACGATGGGTCTGCGCGGAACACAGGGCCGATCTCGAAAATGCGACCGAAGCCGGCCATCATCGCCATCTGCTTGTAGAACTGTGGTGACTGCGCGAGGTAAGCGTGAGTCTCGAAGTATTCGAGTTTGAACAACTCTGCGTTTGACTCTGAGGCGCTGGCCATCAACTTAGGTGAGTGGATCTCAACGAAGTTGTTAGCAGTCCAGTATTCGCGCCATGCCTGCTCGATGGTGGTCTGAATTTGGAAAACTAGGTTCATCTCGGTGCGGCGAAGGTCGAGGAAGCGCCAGTCGAGACGCTTGTCGATTGAGGTGTCGTCTGCAATCGGGCTGATTGGGTCGGCAAGGGTGACGATCTCGATGTCGTCTAGCTGAATCTCGAGTCCGCCGAGCTTTACGCGCTCGTCGTGGACTAGTCGTCCGTGAACCCAGATGAAAGAACCTGCGGTGAGGGTAGAAATCTTCGCTGCGAGCGCGTCGTTCTCGTCCGGCTGTTCGTCGATGACTGGGCGAGGGTAGGTGACCTGGACGTCGCCACTCTCGTCGCGGAGGATTACGAACTGGATGCGCTTCTGATCGCGAAGCTTCTCGACCCAACCACCGAGGACGACCGGGCCGTCCTGGCTAGCTGCCAAGTCTTTGATGAGGGTGCGATTGCGCATGGAATCCTTGCTGTTGGTTCTTGGGAGAGGAACTAGTGCTCTGATTGGCAAGTTTAGCCGAGGGTAGACTTGACCCATGCCCGCCGACCGTCTGCACTTGGTCCGCCACGGTGAGGTTCATAACCCAGGTGGCGTGCTGTACGGGCGTCTTCCGCACTTTCATTTGAGCGAACGCGGGGCGCAGATGGCCAAACTGGCAGCAGACGCGCTTGCCGAGTCGGGTCGCCCAATCAAACACCTGGTGACTTCGCCTTTGCTTCGCACCCAGCAGTCTGCCGAGCCCCTAGCCGAGAACTTCGGCTTGGACCCGCTCACCGATGAACGCCTGATCGAGCCTTACAACGTTTTCGAGGGCCGCAAGCTCGGGGCTGGCCACCTGGCCATTCGCCCACACCTTTATTACCACCTGCGTAATCCGCAGCAGCCGACCTGGGGAGAGCCGTACCAGGCAATCGCAGATCGAATGCTGGAGGCCATGGACACCATCGCCCAGGACGTGCCGGGCGGGGATGCCGTGCTGGTCAGCCACCAGTTGCCGATTTGGGTCGTCCACCTTGCAGTCTCGGGGCAGAAGTTTCCGCACAATCCGCGCAAGCGTCGCTGTGCTTTGTCGTCAATTACCAGCTTTGAGAAGCAGGATGGACGTTGGGTCGAAGTGGATTACCGCGATCCTGGAGCGGCTTTGCTGGCAATAGATAAGGGTGCAGTGTGATGAGAACAACTAGGAAGTTAGTCGCCATCGCGCTCGCGGCATCCAGTCTGATTTCATTGACCGGTTGCGCGGCAAACGATCCACTCGCTCAGCAGTACAAGGCGGGCGACAACAAAAACTACATTGCGGGCGATGGCACCGTTCTTGAATTTGCCGAAGCTAATCGCGGTGCGCCGATTGAATGGTCGGGCGCAACACAAAGCGGTGGGATTTTGAAGAGTTCGCAGTTGACTGGCGTGGTCGTTGTGATGAATTTTTGGTACGCGGGCTGTGCTCCATGTCGTGCGGAAGCTCCAGAGCTCGTGGAACTGAACAAAGAATTCACCGGACAGAAAGTTCAGTTCATCGGAGTTAACGTGCGCGATGGTGCAGCTACTGCCGCGGCATTTGAGCGCAAGTTCAACATAGTTTGGCCATCAATTCTCGACTCAACAACCGGTTCGGTTTTGCTCGCGTTCACCGGAGTGGTTACTCCGCAAGCTGTGCCGACAACTTTGGTGATTGATGCAAAGGGTCGCGTCTCTGCGCGAGTACTAGGTCGAATCGAAAAGGGCACACTCAAGGCACTGATTAAAACTGCGGTGAGTGAGAACAAGTGAACTCAGTAATACTCGATGGATCACTCTTGGCGGCAGTGCCGATTGCATTACTTGCCGGTTTGGTTTCCTTCTTGAGTCCGTGCGTGCTTCCACTGGTGCCCGGTTATCTCGGATATGTTTCTGGCCAGGCTGCTCCTAAATCTCGCGTGGTGCTCGGAGTCATTTTGTTCGTTCTCGGATTCACCGTGGTGTTCGTCGGTTTAGGCGCAGCGTTCGGCGGTTTTGCTGCCGTCACCAAACTTGGCGGTGCGTTGCTACTGCAGCAAATTCTCGGCCTGGTTGTCGTAATCTTTGGGCTCGTCATGATTGGCCAGTTCAGCTTTCTGCAGCGCAGCTTCAAGCCGAGCTGGCGCCCGAAGATGGGGCTGGTTGGCGCACCACTGCTAGGTATTGCCTTCGGTCTGGGTTGGACTCCTTGCATTGGCCCGACCCTTGGTTCGGTGCTAGCGCTTACTCTCGATGCCGGCCAGGCAGGTCGCGGAGTGCTGCTTACCGTTGCCTACTCAATCGGTCTCGGCTTACCTTTCGTATTGCTCGCCGCCGGTTTTGCCTGGGCGACCAAGTCGGTTGCCTTCGTGCGCAAAAATATTCGCGGCTTCAACATTGCCGGCGGAGTGCTGCTGATAATTCTCGGAGCAATGATGATTTCTGGTCTTTGGAACAATTTCATTGCATACATTCAGGTGGTGAACAATGGCTTCATCCCGTCAATCTGATATTGAGTCACCGGAGATCGGACTCCGTGGTTGGGTGCGTTGGTTCTGGCGTCAATTAACTTCCATGCGCACGGCATTGATTTTGCTTCTCGCACTCGCCGCCGCCGCTGTGCCGGGATCGGTTTATCCTCAGCGAAGCGCCGATCCAAACGGAGTTACGCAATTCTTCGATAACGAACCGCAGGCTGCAAAAATTCTCGACGCGCTTCAACTGTTTGATGTCTACACATCTGTTTGGTTCAGCGCGATTTACATTTTGCTTTTCGTTTCGCTTATTGGTTGTGTGGTTCCACGTGCGCAGGTTCACTACAAGGCCTTGCGTTCGGCACCTCCTGCAGCTCCAAGACTTTTCTCTCGAATGCCGGCAAACAAGTCCGTTAGATCGGCGAAGTCGAAGATTACCGAGACCGCAGCTTCCATTCTGAAGTCGCAGGGTTACCGTGTGGTGGTCACCGGAAAGTCAGTTGCTGCCGAACGTGGTTATCTTCGCGAGACTGGCAACCTGGTATTTCACTACGCGCTGATCGGGGTTTTGATTGCGGTCGGTGTCGGTGGTGGTTTGAGTTACAGCGGTCAGCGTGTGCTCATCGAGGGCGATACTTTTGTGAACAACCTCACCGGCTACGATTCAATTTCGCCGGGGACTTTCTTCAACGAGGGCCGCCTCACCCCATTTGCCGTGACCTTGGATAAGTTCACCGTTAACTTCGATCTGCAGAACCAGACCAACCTGGGTACTCCGCTCGATTTCCGAGCCGAGGTCACCAGCAAGATTGGGGTCGACGGCACCCCAAAGAAGTCGACCATCCGCGTGAATGAGCCACTTGGTCTACCAAACGCGAACCTTTACCTGACCGGAAACGGCTACGCCCCGGTAATTACGATCCGCGATGCCAAAGGCAATGTGGCCTTCTCCGGACCGACCGCCTATCTGCCTCAGGATAAGAACTACACCTCCCTGGGTGTGATCAAGGTGCCGGATGCCCAGCCTGAGCAGTTTGGCATCATCTCCTTCTTCTATCCGACAGCCGAAAAGCTGACTACCGGGGCTCTTACCTCTATTTACCCAGATCCGATCAACCCGAAACTGACCATGAACGTCTACACGGGTGACCTCGGCCTCGATGGCGGAGTGCCGCGCAACGTTTACGCCCTGGACATCTCCAAGATGAAGCAGGTGGCCGGAGGTAAGAGTGGCGTGAAGGGTATCGAGCTCGATATTCGAGAATCGACACAATTGCCTAATGGAATGGGTACCGTCACCTTCGATTCGCTTAAGCGCTACGTCTCGCTCGACGTAAGTTACAACCCTGGTGCGGGATGGATTTTGTTCTTTGCATTGTTAGCACTTGCAGGACTCGTGCTATCGCTGTTGGTACCAAGACGACGCGTATGGGTGCGTGAGACCAAAACCGGATTTGAGTTGGCTGCGCTTGCTCGCGGAGACGACCCAAGTCTCGAAAGTATCATCGACGAATTGGCAGAAGAGATTAAGAAGGCGAAATGAAATCGATTGCGTTAAACCCTGGCTTGGCGAATGTTTCTGTCATTTTTATTTACGCAGCGATGGCGCTTTACACAATCTCTTTTCTTGCTTTCTCGACTCATCTGGCTCGTCGCGTCAGCGATAAAAAGGACGTTCGCCAAACTGCAGGTGCTCTTGAAAAGTTTGCGATGACCATGATGATCATTGCTGCGGTTTCGCACGGAATCGGCGTGGTCCTGCGCGGTATCGCAGCTTCTCGTGTGCCTTGGGCAAACATGTATGAGTTCTCGATCACTGGCAGTTTCGTTATCGTTGTGATTTTCTTGGCTGCACTTTTCTTCGTGCTCGACATTCGCATCATCGCTGTGATGGTCAGCGGGTTCGCGTTGCTGGTGCTAGGTGCAGCAACCACCTGGTTCTGGGTAGACGTGAAGTCACTCATGCCGGCGTTGCAGAGTTACTGGTTGGTGATTCACGTGACCGTGGCAATTTTGGCGACCGCTTTCTTCAACATCGCCGCCGCGCTTTCAATCGCCTACCTTCTGAAGACCTCGAATCGAATCAAGAAGAGCAAGAGCAAACTGGCCGTCACTACCAAGAAGGTTCTGGCTTTGTTTGCCGATGAAATCAAGCTCGAGAAGATGGCTTACCGATTCAACATCATCGGCTTCATCCTCTGGACTTTCACCCTGATTGCCGGTGCCATTTGGGCGGAACGTGCCTGGCACCGTTACTGGGGATGGGACACCAAGGAGGTCTGGACCTTCATTATCTGGACCATCTACGCCGGTTACCTGCATGCCAACGCCACACGTGGTTGGAGCGGTCGACGCTCCGCTTGGTTGGCGCTAATTGGTTTCGCGGCTATCCTGTTCAACTTCACGATCGTGAATCTCTTCTTCAAGGGTCTTCACGTGTACAGCGGACTTAAATAAAGCAACGCTCCAGGCGTTTCATCCACCATTCGGTGCGATCTTGATCAGCCGCTAGCTTGTCCAGTTTCTTCTCGCTCGGCACAGCTCGCTTTGGATACAGCAGACCGTTTTGCGCAATAAACGGTTCATCACAGACATCGTCTTCAAACATTGCAACGGTGCCGAGACCCGCATCGAACGAATGGACTTCAAGGGCTGCTGCTAGATGCAACCCCATCGAAATTCCGATCGAAGTTTCCAGCGCGCTCGAAATCGTAACTGGTAAACCGGCCTCCTTCGAAATTGCTAACGCGTTTCTGATTCCACCAAGCGGCTGTGCCTTCAAAACCAAAACGTCTGCCGCGTGTGCCTGAGCAACCGCGAGCGGATCAGAAACCTTACGCACAGATTCGTCCGCAGCCACCTTGATGCCTACGCGAGAAAGCTTCAACCGAACCTCGGCAAGTTCGGCGATGGTCTTGACCGGTTGCTCGAAATACTCGAGATCAATCCCAGCGATAGCAATTTCTTTAGCCAACTCGATTGCGTTCTGCACCGAGTATCCGCCGTTTGCGTCGATGCGAATTTTGGCTTCGGGGTAAAACTCGCGAAGTCGCAGCACTCGGTATAGATCGTCGACGATGGTCTGACCGGGTTCGGCAACTTTTAGCTTCACGGTCTTGAAGGCGCCAAATGGCTCAAGTGCTTCTTGAAAATACTTGGACTTGATTGCGCCGAGCGTGGCATTGATTGGCACAATCGAGGTGACTAGCGGGGGAGTCGGCTGATACGCATATTCGATTGCAGCGCCCAGCCAGACGGCGGCCTCTTCGTCTTCGTATTCGAGAAATGGTGACCACTCGGCCCAGCCCTCTGGGCCCTCGAATAGCAATGCTTCGCGATGCATTAGACCGCGGAATTTGTGCTTGAGCGGGATTGAAACCACACGTGCGGTGCTGAGCAGGTCGCTGAGCGAGGCTTTTGCTGTGTTGGTCACGTTGTTAGTCTAGGTTCATGTCCAAACCGGTTTCCGAGCTCTTCGACGCTGCTATCTGGCAGGCCGTCCCCGGATTTGAGGCACTTGAAGACATCACATACCACCGCCACAAGACCCTCGGCATGGTCCGCGTAGCCTTCAATCGACCTGAGGTGCGCAATGCATTCCGCCCGCAGACGGTTGATGAAATGCACCAGGCACTAGAGCACGCTCGCATCGACTCAAAGGTTGGTGTGGTTCTACTTACCGGAAACGGTCCTTCTCCAAAAGACGGAGGTTGGGCTTTTTCTAGCGGCGGAGATCAGCGAGTTCGCGGCAAGGACGGTTATCAATACGGTGACGGCCAGTCGACCGGACGACTTCACATTCTCGAAGTGCAGCGCCTTATTCGTTTCATGCCAAAGGTCGTCATCGCGCTCGTACCTGGTTGGGCTGCCGGTGGCGGACACTCACTAAATGTGATCGCGGACCTTTCAATCGCGAGCGCAGAACACGCGAAGTTTAAGCAGACCGACGCCGACGTCGCTTCGTTCGATGCAGGATACGGAAGCGCATACCTCGCTCGCCAGGTCGGTCAGAAGTTTGCTCGTGAAATTTTCTTCCTCGGTGCTGAGTACTCTGCGCAGCGTGCATACGAGATGGGCGTAGTCAACGCGGTAGTGCCGCACGCAGAACTCGAGAGCACCGGAGTTGCCTGGGGCGAAGAAATTCTTCGCAAGTCACCACAGTCTGTGCGCATGCTGAAGTACGCATTCAACATGATTGACGACGGACTCGTTGGTCAGCAGTTGTTCGCCGGTGAGGCGACACGTTTGGCTTACGGCACCGCGGAAGCGGCCGAGGGTCGCGATTCATTCTTGGAAAAGCGCGAACCGGACTGGTCTCCGTTTCCGTGGCATTTCTAAAACTGATTGCCGCCAACGATACGTTTGGCGCTCTGGTCGCTGTAACTGAAGCCCTAGCCGGTAAACACGCACTCTTTATTACCCCGCCAGAAACGAATGGCCTCATGCCCGAGGTGCACGGCCTACCAGATCAGGTAGCCGACGACATTGCCTTTATCGTGCAGAGCAGCGGCTCGACCGGAAACCCGAAACTAATTGAGCTCAGCGCCGAGGCAGCAATCGCGAGTGCAAAGGCAAGCGCCGAGCGGCTTGGCGGGAGCGGGCAGTGGCTACTAGCTCTGCCGCTCAACTACATCGCCGGACTAAATGTCTTGGTGCGCTCGGCTGTGGCAGAAACCCAGCCCGTCATGATGAACCCCTCGGTGACCTTCACTCCAGAGGCATTCGTTGCGTCCACTTCGTTTATGCGCGGCGAAAAGAAATTCACTGCGCTCGTACCCACTCAACTTTCGCGTCTGGCAATCGCAGCGCAACATGACGAAACTGTTCTTCGTGCTCTGCAGAGTTATTCGGCAATCTTGGTTGGTGGTCAGGCAACTGCACCGGTATTGTTGGCAGAGCTACGCGAGAGAAACGTAAACGTAATCGAGACTTACGGATCTGCCGAAACTTTCGGAGGAGTGGTCTACGACGGTGTGCCGCTAACCGGTGTCGAAGTCTCCCTCGACGGTGATTCCAAAATTCAAATTTCCGGACCAACCGGAAAATATCTTTCCAACGATCTCGGCGAATTCGTTGACGGAAAATTGCAAGTGCTCGGTCGCGCAGATCGGGTGATTATTTCTGGCGGCATAAAAGTTTCGCTCGATCGAGTGGAAGCAATCGCGCGCGAGGTTGCTGGCGTTGTGGAAATGGTCGCAGCGCCAATCTCCGATTCGGAGTGGGGTCAGCGCGTTGGTGTGGTTTACCTCGGAAGTCCAGAGGTGGCAGATGAAATTGCTATCCAGCTCGCCGACCTGCTTGGCCCAGCGGCGAAACCGCTTCGCGTTCTGCGGGTAGACATGGTGCCAAAATTGAACAACGGCAAATACGATTTGCTCGCTGCAGCCGCACTCTTCGAAAAGGACCGCAATGACTAAACGTGCTCGACAGAAGAAAATTGCGCTCTGGGTGGAAGGCGCTCGCCTGCGCACCCTGCCGCTTGCGGTGGCACCTGTCGCGGTGGGTAGTGGAGCCGCCGCTTCAATCCAGATGTTCCAGCCGGCTCTGGCTGCGCTAGCTCTTGCCGTGGCTCTGTTCCTGCAGATTGGCGTCAACTACGCCAACGATTACTCCGACGGAATCCGCGGCACAGACAGCAAGCGAGTTGGTCCGCTGCGCCTGACTGGAAGTAAGTCGGTCAAGCCACAGGCGGTTAAGAACGCGGCCTTTATTTTCTTCGCACTCGCCGGCCTATCCGGGTTGGCAATTGTTTTGATCACCACACTCTGGTGGTTGCTTGCAGTCGGTGCGGTTGCGATTATCGCCGCTTGGTTTTACACCGGTGGAAAGAACCCTTACGGCTATGCATCGCTCGGTGAAGTTAGCGTATTCATTTTCTTTGGGTTGGTCGCCACCCTCGGAACCGAATACATTCAGACCGGCGCTGTCGACAGCAACGGATTATTTGGCGCAGTCGCTATGGGTTCGATTTCGTCGGCCGTCTTGATGGTGAACAACATTCGCGACATCGACCTCGATCGTCACGTGGGTAAAAAGACACTCGCTGTTCGGGTTGGGAAGAAGTGGGCAAACGCCATCTTTATCGTTTTGATTTGGATACCGGTAGTTCTGCTCGTGCCGTTCCCGTTTTTGTATCCCGCAACAGTCTTCGCGTACGCGAGTATTTTTCTGATTGCACCAGCAACTTTGATTGTGCTTACGGCCAAGACCCCAAAAGAATTGATTTTGGTTTTGAAGCTCACCAGCTTCGCGGGTTTGGTTTACGGCGTCTTGCTTGGCTACGGCCTAGCCGCAGTTTCTATCTAGCCGAGAGCTTCGTCTTCGGTTTTTGAATCTTTGTCGCGCTCGGCGTGACGCTTTTCGTAAATGGCCTTAGACACTTCATCGCGCTGCTTGTTGAAAAAGATTAGCGAAATCGCTAGGGCAAGAACCGCCGAAATGAAAGTGGCATAAAACGGATCAAACTTCAGTGCCAGCATGATGACCAGAAGCACGCCGAACGTTCCCACGCGGATTAGCGAGTAGAGCAGCCAAGGACTTTTCACTGTTTCAGTCTATGTATCTGCTGGATAGAGTTAACCCATGAGGTTCGCAATTTTCGGAATGGTCGTCGTCGTGATTTTCACGGTCTTCGTCACCGTATTTGCCGCCAGCGCGGATGCCAAGGCAGTTCGCAACTTACCGAAGTGGGTTTGGATTCTGTTTTGCATCTTCCTCACCCCAATCGGCGGAATCCTCTATCTTTCGGTGGGTCGACCGCTTCCGAACAAGGGAGATCGTCGCACCACCAAGACGGTAGCCCCGGACGACGACCCGGATTTTCTTCGCGACCTGGCCAAGCGCATGCGCGAAGAAGATGAAGGCAAGCAGTGAGCGCACCCGCTCAGGTCTTTGCGGCTAACCTGCTGGCCACTCTCGTTTCCGGCGGTGTGGAGCATATTTACCTAGCACCAGGCTCGCGCTCACAGGCTCTTGCTATCGCCGCGGACCAGCTAGCTCGTGCAGGCAGGGTTCGGTTGCATGTGCGCATCGACGAGCGTTCGATGGCTTTCTCTGCACTGGGCACAGCGCTAGCCAGTGAAAAGCCGGTCGCTCTCATCACCACATCAGGCACCGCGGTAGCCAATTTGCACCCGGCGGTGCTGGAGGCGCATCACGCTGGGGTCCCGCTACTACTGCTAACTGCAGACCGCCCAGAAGAACTTCGCGGAGTAGGCGCAAATCAAACCACTGACCAGATCGGCCTCTTTGGGCCTGCGGTGCAACACGTCTTTGATGTGGAGGCACCGGTCGAAGACGAGGATGAAGCGCAGAGCGCTCAGGAACTTGCCGTCGCAGCATTAGAACTAATTGCTAATCAGCCCGGACCGATTCAGTTGAACCTGGCTTTCCGTGAACCGCTGTCGAGTCAGGGCCCCGACGCCTCCGAGATTTTTGTCGAAGTCGCTCAGCCGGCAATCGAATACGCACCGATTTTCGCAGTGCTTTCCGCTGCGCCTAAGACCGTTGTGATTGCCGGAGCTGGTGCTGGCGAGGCAGCAGTTGAGCTCGCGGAATCATTCGGATGGCCGATTTTCGCCGAACCATCATCAGGTGCTCGCTACGGCGCAAATGCCATAGCAAATTACCGTCGAATTCTGGAAAATAATCACGAGCTCGTCGGCGAAATCGAACGAGTAATCGTTTTTGGTAAACCAACTCTTTCGCGAAAAATAAATGCACTGTTCTTCAACAGTGAAATTGAAACGGTTGTGGTGCGAAGCAAGTCTCACGGGCACTTCGATCTGGCTAAGCGTGCATCGCAAATCGTTGACGAGATTACTGTCGACGACGAAGTTGAATTCGACTGGCTTTCAGCATGGCGCACAGTCGACAAAGAATTCCAAGTGGCAACTTCTACCGAACTAACTCGCGCAAATATCGTTCACGAAATTTACGCCGCGACCACCGATGGAGATTGTCTTATCCTCGGTGCCAGCCGAATGATTCGCGTGGCAGATGAGTTTGCACCGGTAAAGCCTCTCGCGGTTTTTTCAAACCGTGGTCTAGCCGGAATAGATGGAACGATTTCTACTGCCACGGGCGTGGCCCTGGCATATCCAAATGATGATGGCGTGACTCGTGCACTGCTCGGGGATTTGACTGCGCTTCACGATGTGGGCGGTTTGGCTATCGACCCGCAGGACGGCGAACTAAATCTGCAACTCGTGGTGGTCAACGATGGAGGTGGAAGTATCTTCGAGGGCCTTGAGGTCGCCCAGGCTAAGGACTCATTCGATCGGGTATTCAAGACCAAGCAGCAGGTCGACTTTTGGCATCTGGCCGAGGCGTACGGCTGGCAATACAGCAGGGTAGAGCGTCTCGAGCAGCTTGCCCCGGCACTAAAGCAGACCGGGCGGGTGCTGGTCGAAATCGCCCTAGCTTAGAGCTTCGCGAATCGGCTTGAACTTGAGTTCGGTCTCGGCCAACTCGGCTTCAGGCTCGGACTCAGCCACAATTCCGCAACCGGCGTAGGCCGTGATCTGCCCATCGCTCAGTTGAGCTCCGCGCAGCGCAATTGCAAATTCGCCATCGCCATCGGCACCGATCCAGCCGACTGGGCCAGCGTAACGTCCGCGGTCAAATGGCTCGAGTTCGCTAATCAATTTTCGAGCGACAAGAGTCGGTGTGCCGGCAACTGCTGCAGTTGGATGCAGCACGGCTGCGATGTCCAATACCGATGCGTCGTCGTGCAATGTCGCATGCACGTCACTGGCTAGGTGCCACAGATTCGGTAGCGGCAAACTAAATGGTGTTTCATCTGCATCAACTTTGGTGCAGAACTTCTTAAGTTCTTCAACCATCGATGCCACCGCAAATTTATGCTCGGCGATATTTTTGCTCGAAGTCTGTAATGCGTTTGAAATTGCCTGATCGATTCCAGGGTCGGTGCCGCGACCAGCAGTACCGGCGAGCACGCGAGCAGAAACTTGCTTGTGAGCCACTCGGACTAATAGCTCAGGGGATGCTCCGAACAATCCGTCGACCGAATAGGTCCAGCAGGTTGGGTAGCTTGATGAGAATCTGCGGAGCGCATTTCGTACATCGAAGTCGTCTGCTACTTTTGCCACCACATCGCGAGCCAAGACAACTTTTTCAACTTTGTCACTCGCAATTGCGCTGAGTGCCGCGTTTACCGAATTCTTAAAACCATCCGCGGTCTGTAATCCATCTAGCAGTGTCACCGAGTTTTCTTGCTGGTAGTGCTGGGGCTCGTTCCAAAATTCGTCTAGTTCTTCGCCAACCACACTCGTGATCCAGCGCATTCCATCACGCACACCGAGCACTACCTTCGGAACAATAAGCACGCTCTCCGCCGAGCTGTCATCCGCGAAGGCGAAGGTGCCGAAGGCAACCAAGCCGCTTCCGGTTTGGCGGACCCGGTCTTCGACCACGGTCTTAGCCACGAGTGAACGCCACGCGTCGGCTAGTTCCTGCATGCGGCGAGGGCCTCGGGCGGATAGTCGCACAGCTTCACCAAAACCAACCAAACCCTGCCCATTTCGAATGAATGCCGAGGCGCCGACCGGTAGATAGTCGCTGATCGAGAAGTCACTGTCGTTGGAAAGTGCCACCGAGCGCAGTTGCAATTGCGCTGTCTGGTCCATGGCTACCTATCTGAGCATTGTCTGTGAAGTACCGCTTTGCCTTTGGTTCGGCCTCGGTAGAAAGTTAAACTCGAAACAGAAGCCATACTATTCCCACGGAGGGGTCATGAATTTGAGAGCAAAGGCCATCGCGCTGGTACTCGCAACCGTGACCGTGCTCACCCCGTGGTCGGCTTCCTTCGGAGATGATGACGATGACAAGCGCCCAATTCCGGGTTCGACCGAATACCCGAAGCCGCATCACCCGCACCCAGAAGAGAATGAACTCCACGATCGCTATGGCGAGGATGTTGGACAGATCAACTTGCCACCACTCGTGGTGAAGGAACCAAAGACCGGAGCAGCGGCGACCGGAGGCTCGGAACCGCTAAACGCGGCAACCAATGAAAAACTCGTCGACGCCGGAAACGCCAACCCCGGAGCGAATGTTCCGGTAGATCCAACTTCAATCAATCCTCAGTCCGGTACACCGGCCGAAACTTTCTTCAATGCCGCAACCGTTGGGTTGGGTGTGATGGGTGTTGGAGTGCTAGCTCTCGCTTCGGTAGCGATTCGTCGTGCGGTCAAGCTTCGTAAAGACCCTAAAGCCGATTTTCTCTATCAGTAGCCCAAAAACTCGCGGGTAGACTTACTCGGTGAGCAAAGCAGACCTAAACAAAAAACCCTCCGAGGTCGCTGCCATGTTTGATGAGGTCGCTCCGACCTACGACATCACCAATGATCTTCTTTCACTGGGTCAGACCCGTCGCTGGCGCAAAAAGGTAAAGCAGGCGGTCAACCCTCAGGCCGGTCAGAGCATTCTTGACCTGGCGGCCGGCACCGGTTCTTCGTCTGTGGAATTCGTGGGTCCGGGCATTCGCGTGGTGGCCAGTGACTTCTCCGAGGGCATGCTAGCAGTCGGTCGCAAGCGTCACCCAGAGCTGGAGTTTGTTTTCGCAGACGCAACCAAGTTGCCATTCAAGAACGAAGAATTTCACGCCACCACAATTTCCTTTGGACTTCGCAACGTGGTCGATGTTCCACTTGCACTTAGTGAGATGTATCGAGTTACTAAGCCGGGTGGCAGAACCGTGATTTGCGAATTCTCCAAGGTGCAGAATAAGTTCGTCCGTCCGTTTTACGAGTTCTACCTAAACCGCTTATTGCCAACCGTTTCTGGTTGGTCCAGTAAAACCCCCGAGGCTTACAAGTACCTGTCCGAATCAATTAACGCCTGGCCAAATCAGGACATGCTCGCGGTCAAACTTGCTGAGGCGGGGTACAACAACATCAGTTACAAAAACTTATTTTTCGGTGTAGTCGCGATTCACACCGGCTACAAATTAGAGAGCAAGAACTGATGAACGCCAAGCTTCCGAGTCAATTGCGTCGCTTTGGCGACAAGGCGCTGTTGAATCAAATCGAGCAGAGCCTCGAGCTGGTCGAGGCGGAATTACAAGAAGCAACCGAAAATTCCGACAAGATCGTGCAGCAGGCAGCGCGCCACTTGGTTGATGCCGGCGGCAAGCGAGTGCGACCGGTGCTCACTCTTATCGCCTCACTTCTCGGTGACGGTGCTACTAAAGAGGTAATCGACGCTGCTGCAGTTGTCGAGCTCACTCACTTAGCCACCCTTTATCACGACGATGTGATGGACGATGCCCCCACTCGTCGCGGTGTGCCAACCGCCCAACACGTCTATGGCAACTCGGTTGCAATTTTGGTAGGCGATCTGTTGCTGGCTCGCGCATCTCGCATCGGTGTAGCCCTTGGTATCGAGGCGATCGACCTGCAGGCGAGGACATTCGAGCGCCTGTGCATCGGCCAGCTCAACGAAACCATCGGCCCGAAAGACTCGGACGACCCAATCGCCCACTACATCCAGGTGCTGGCAGATAAGACCGGTTCGCTCATCGCAGCCTCAGCCACACTCGGCGCAATGCTCGGCAACGCCCCGACCGAGTACCTCAGGCCACTAAGCGAATTTGGCGAGAAGGTCGGCGTGGCCTTCCAACTCATCGACGACGTAATCGACATCTCCGAGGCTGGCCCTTCGGGTAAGACCCCGGGCACGGATCTTCGAGCTGGCGTGCCGACCATGCCGGTGCTTTTATTGCGCAGCAAAACCGATGATGAATCAAAGCGACTGCTCGAACTAATCGATGGCGACTTAAGCAGTGACGAACAGCTAGCAGCTGTTGTCAAAAAATTGCGCGAGCACGAAGTGGCAGACGAGGCATACAACGAAGCAATTCGCTGGGCCAATGAAGCGATCGCCGCGCTAGATTCTTTACCCGACGGACAAACCAAGCGTGCCCTCGTGCACTTCGCCGAAGCCGTTATCAACCGAGACAACTAATCAATGGCAGTTAGCAAGAAAGTAAAAGAGCAGGTTCATCCTGTAGTTCGCGCCACCGCGATTATTTCTTTCCTGCAAGGTATGACTGCAACTGCACTGATCCCACGCGTACCTGAACTCATCAATCAACTTGGCTTGAACTTTGTTCAGTGGGGGACTCTTCTAGGTTTTATCGCGCTTGCAAGTTTGCTTCCGCTCGTCTTCACTAATCAGCTCGTGATGCGATATGGCACTCGACAGATTATTTCTGTCGGTGCAGTTATCTTTGCGGCGGCAAACGCATTTATTCCGTGGTGCACTTCCGCATGGATGTTTGCGGTCGTTGCGGTAACTCAGACTCTCGCCGGATCTGCTTTCAACATCGCGCTCCAGGCGTCTGCCGTGATGTTGCAAAAGAAGCTGAAGAAAACCGTCATGGGTCGTGTGCACGCAGCGTGGAGCATCGGCGCAACAATCTCGGCGGCACTCAGCGGTGCCCTGGTTGCCGTCATGGATTTCAAGCTGCAGTTCGGAGTTACCGCCGCTCTGATCAGCCTCGGGATGCTGGTGATGAGCAGGTTCCTCTTCGACAAGGACAACGACGGTCGCATGAGCGAGCAGAAGCACGTCGAGAAAATCTCCTGGCTCAAGACTCCAAAGTACGTGTGGCTGTTGACTCTTGGACTATTTACCGGAGTCTGGTGCGAGTCGGTCATGATCGACTGGTCAGCGGTCTTCAGCAAGCAGGTGCTTGGTATCTCGGCCACAGAGGCGGCCATCGCCTACACATTCTTCTCGGGTTCAATGATTGTCGGCCGTCTCTCAATCGATCGCATCACAAAGCGCATGCACATCTCTCGAATGTCGATGTACGGAGCTATTATTGGCTTCTTCGGAATTCTCGGCGGAGTGCTGCTGGGTCCGGTGCTGGTTGATCAAAGCCCTGCAATCGGTCTAGTTGCAGTTTGTTTCTTCTGGATGCTTGCAGGTCTCGGTTCCGCCGCGATGGTGCCATCGTTCTTCAGTGCGGCTGGCCACGTGAAGGGACTCTCGACTGCTCAGGCGCTTTCGCGAATGAGTTTTGTAAACACAATTATTTTTATGGCCGGCAAGAGTGCATTCGGTGCACTTGCTCAACAGGATTTGCAAATAGCGATGTTGACTCCGCTACTCACATTTGTTGTGGTGGGTGTCGTCTCGGCGTTGGTGGTTAAAACGGCAAAGCGTCGCGAAAAAGAAATGGTAGAGGCATTTCCGATGACCGGAATAATTCCGGTGATTCCTGCTAACGGAAATTAGTGAACTGAATGTCGATGTCTAGCGGCTTCGACTTCAACAGAGCCATAAGTTCCTGAAGGTCGTCACGACTCTTTGACTGCACGCGAAGTTCATCGCCCTGAATCTGTGACTTTATGCTCTTCGGACCTTCTTCGCGAATGATCTTGGAAATCTTCTTGGCCTGCTCTTGCTCGATGCCGTTCTTCAACGACGCCTCGATGCGGTATTCCTTACCTGAAGCAAATGGCTTGCCGGCATCCAGTGACTTCAGCGAGATTCCGCGCTTGACCAGCTTCGACTGAAAAACATCCAAAACGGCCAGCACGCGGTCTTCAGAAGAAGCCTTCATGAGTACCTTTTCACCGCTCCAGTCGATCTCGGCACCCACGCCCTTGAAGTCGTAGCGCTGCTCAATTTCCTTCTGAGCCTGGGTAAGGGCGTTAGCCGCCTCTTGCTTGTCTACTTTGCTTACGATGTCGAATGATGAATCAGCCATGCCAGAAGTCTATTTCCCTAAAACCTGTCGCCCGAATCAACTTGACACCTATTCGTTATCTTTGTGAGCGGTAACAAATACCTAGCAATAGTTGGTATTTGCGAGACTAATTCATGCATTGAATGACAGTCATTCAAACAACTGAAAGGTACTCATGAAAATTCGCATGCGTAGCGCTGTAGCAATTGCTGCTGCAGCTGGTCTGCTTTTCGCTGGTGTTACCCCTGCACACGCTGCCAAGACAATCACTGTCTGGGCAGACGAGCAGCGCGGACCACAGCTAAAGTCATTGATCGATGGCAACACCACCATCGCACCGGGCTACACCATCAAGGTGAAGTTCTTCTCTGCTCTAAGCGCTCTTCAGGGTGCTTGGGACAAGGCAACCGCAGCGAGTGGCCCTGACGTAATCACAGGCCCAGCTTCACTAACCCTCAGCGCGAAGAGCGGAAAGCTTCTTCCTCTGACCTACTCGGCAACCAACAAGGCTGAAATGCCAGTTGCTTCACAGAACGCACTTTCATACGGTGGCAAGGTTTACGGCGTTGCTCTAGACGTTGACACCACCGCTATGTACTGGAACACCAAGTTCGGTGCGACTGCTCCAAAGACCCTGACCGCAATGGTTGACCTATACAAGACCAAGAAGGCTGCCGGTGAAGTTACCGGTGGTATCTGTGCATTCGACGGAACCTGGGGATCACACCCAATCCTGACTGCTCTTGGTGGCGGTGCATTTGGTTACACCAACGGCAAGCCAGACCCAAACAAGGTGCTAATCAACACTGCTGCCTTCAAGGCAAACGTGAAGTCACTATTGCTTGGTTCAGATGGCAAGAGCAACGGCTTCCTTCAGTGGGACGGCTGTGGCGATGCATTCAAGGCTGGCAAGATGCTTGCAGCTAACACTGGTGCATGGAACCTAGACGGAATCACTGGTGCTGGTGTCAAGTTCACTCTTGGTGCAGTTCCTGGTGCAACTTCTGGAACCGGACAGCAGTGGGTTAACTACTCAGGTGCATTCGTAACTTCTTACTCAAAGTCTCACGGTGTTGAGCTTGGTGCAAAGAAGCTAGTACTCAACTGGTTCGCTTCAAACGCTGGCCAGGTACAGATGTACGCTGCATCAGACCGTCCACCAGCCAACGTAAAGGCTGCAGCTGTTGTAAAGGCTGCAAACACCAAGGCATTCGCTCTTGCTGCTGCAACCGGAACTCCACAGTTCAGCGCTTACTTGGACAACAAGACCGGCGGATCTAACTGGTACGACGTTCTTGGTGGCGTTTACACCGACATCCTTGTAAAGGGTGCAGATGTAGACAAGACCCTAGACGCTGCTGCAGTTATCTTGAAGAAGAACTTCGCAGCTGCTGCTACTGGCAAGTAAAAACTGATAATCAATCGAGGGGTTGGCCGAAAAGCCAACCCCTCGACTGATTTACTAGAGAAGTAAAGTTTCACGGAGGTTGTAATGAATCAGCTAAAGAGCGGATTGCTCGGGCAAATCATCAAGATTGTCCTACTGGCCTTATTCAATGCAATCTTCGGCTACATGGCCTACGTGGCCTTCCTGGCTGACCAGCCAGTAATTGGTGGAGTTCTATCTGCGGTCGTCGTGGTCGCAGACATCATCTACCTGCACCCTCGATTTGTTGCCAGCAAGTTCCTGTTGCCTGGCTTGGTGTTAATGTCGGTATTTGTCATCGTGCCGATTCTTTACACAATTTTGATGTCCGGCTACAACTACAAAACCGGTAATGAACTAAATAAGCAGGACGCGATTGTCCAGGTCTTGGGCAACGGACTGAGCCAGGATCAATCCGGTGCCACTTACGACATGCGCCTTGGAAAGAAAGACGGCAAGCTTGTCGCCCTGCTAACCGAGCAGACTTCGAAGCAAGTTCTTCTTGGCGAAAATCAAAAACTTACCGAGCTTGCTGCCGGCACTTTCACCACAGACAAAAACGGCATCGCGACTGCCACCGATAACTTCACTCCAATTTCAGACGATGAAGCCGCAACTCTAGAAGCGCAAGTAATGGCGCTCAAGTTCGCCGACGGCAACGGCAAATTCATCGCACCGCAAGCCACCGATACCGCAGCTCTTATGTATCAGCCACTGACTCTAAGTGAAGACCAGAAGACACTCACCAACAGTGAATCTGGCGAAGTTTACAAAGACAATGGCAACGGAAACTTCGTTGCGCAATCTGACGGAACAGTTCTCTACCCGGGATGGCGAGAGTTCAATCCAGCGGAGAACTACATCGGTCTACTCACTGACCCAGTTATTCGAGGGCCGTTCCTAAACGTATTTTTGTGGACTATCACGTTTGCCTTTGTGACAGTGTTCATCATGTTCTTCGCCGGACTTGCCCTAGCCCTAGCTCTAGATAAGAAAATTCGAGGAAGAAACTTCTATCGAGCAATCTTGATTTTGCCTTACGCAATTCCTAGCTTCATGTCGATTCTGATTTGGAACGGTATGTTCAATCGCGAGTTTGGAGCGGTAAACGCCCTGCTCGGCTTCCAGGTCGACTGGTACAACGATCCATTCCTAGCCAAGGTTGTAATTCTGGTCGTTAACCTCTGGCTCGGTTTCCCATACTTCTACCTAATTGCAACCGGAGCACTTCAGGCACTTCCAAGTGACGTGCAGGAGGCGGCTCAGATCGATGGAGCAAACGGTCGTCAGATTTTCCGCCTAATCAAGCTCCCATTGCTGTTCCAGATTTTGGCTCCGCTATTGATCGCATCCTTTGCCTTCAACTTCAACAACTTCAACCTGATTTATCTGCTCACCGGTGGTGGGCCGACCAACGTGCTCGCTGGTGAGACTGCCGGCGCCACGGACATTCTGATTACTTACGCATACAAGACCGCCTTCGGCTCCGCTGAGCAGAACCTAGGCCTTGCTAGCGCGATCAGCGTGATCATGTTCTTGATCGTGGGTGCGCTTTCAATGTGGAGTTTGCGCCGTTCGAAAGTCTTGGAGGAAATCTAATGAAGACTGCGAAATTCTTAGACTCAGCATGGCGTCACGCTTATGCCTGGTTACTAATTGCATTCTCGATCTTCCCGATCTACGTCGTCGTCGTCAGTTCCTTCGACCCAACCGGTGGTCTGGCTTCTTCGAGCCTCTTGCCACAACGCTTCAGTTGGGTTAACTACGAGGCACTGTTCAACAATCCGGCGGTCCCATACCTAACTTGGATCGGCAACTCGATTTACATTGCCGCGGTCAACGCCGTAATTTCTGTCTTCATCGGAGCATTTGCCGCATTCGCTTTTTCGAGATTGCGCTTCAAGGGCCGCAAGATTGGGCTTCAGGCGCTGCTTCTGATTCAGGTGTTCCCAGCGTTTTTGGCGCTAGCCGCCATCTACGTAATGATGGAAAACATCTCGACTGTCTTCCCAGCCTTTGGACTCGGAAGCCACGGCGGACTTATTTTGATTTATCTCGGTGGATCGATGGGTGTCAACGCTTGGCTACTCAAGGGCTTCATCGACACCGTGCCAATGGAACTCGACGAGGCAGCCAAGATTGATGGCGCGACTCCATCACAAATCTTCTGGAAGATTTTCTTCCCGCTCACCTCACCGGTGCTTGTGGTCACCTCGTTGCTTTCATTCATCGGAACCTTTAACGAGTTTGTGCTCGCAAGCTTGTTCCTTCAGGACGTAAACACCAGAACCGTTGCCGTTGGTCTTCAGGCCTTCGTGGGCGCTCAGTTCGGTGCAAACTGGGGACCATTCGCAGCCGGATCTTTGATCGCAACTGTTCCACTAGTTGCGCTCTTCCTGTCGTTGCAGAAATACATCATCGGCGGCTTGGTCGCTGGCTCAGTCAAGGGCTAATCGGATTACCAATCACGGGCATTTCCGAGTATTCTTGACAGGTTGCTTATTGCAACGAATGGCTAGTTACCCAAGCGGCCAAAGGGATCTGACTGTAAATCAGCCGGCTCAGCCTTCGGGGGTTCGAATCCCTCACTAGCCACAAAACCCCACTCCTCCACGAGTGGGGTTTTTACTTTAATTTGGCGTGGATAGCGTGAAGTGTTTCTAGGGCAGTAACGGTCTCTGAGACCGGGTGCAGCGGGTGTTCGATTTCGCCAGCGAGAATGCACTTAATTACTTCTCGGAACATCGGCACGTAGCCTGCGCCTTCGATCTCGAAAGAGATTTCTTCCACGACTGGAGGCTGCGGTGGCTTACCAACAGTTAAGGTGATCGAACGAGGTGACCAGAGTGGTTGATTGAATTCGAGGCTTCCCTTTGTGCCACCAAGCCATCCCTTTGGTGGGATGAAAAAGTCGATTGACGTGACCAGCTGGGCAATTCCACCACCGACGTAGTTGATGGTGTAGCCCTCGTGCAGGTCCACGCCGTTTTCGAGCATTAGACCGGTGGCGGTCATCGATTCGACTTTGCCAAAAATCATCTGGGCCAGAGTCACCGGGTAAATCGCCATGTCGTAGAGCGCTCCGCCGCCGAGTTCTGGATCCCAGAACCGTGCCGGTCCGTCCTTCGGTACCGCATAACCAAGGCCAGCCTGCAAGAAGCTCGGCACTCCCACTTCGCCGCTCTTGATTAGCTCCATCGCCTTGTGCATGCCTGGGGTGAACTTCATCCACATGGCTTCCATGATGAAGAGTTTGTGTTCCTTGGCAATGCGAGCAAGTTCGGCTGATTCCTCTGGCGCCATGGTCAGCGGCTTTTCGCAGAGTACGTGTTTGCCGGCGTGAAGTGCCCGCTTGGCAAGTGAGAAGTGTGTGCCATGTGGGGTGCCGATGTAGACGGCATCGATTAGGTCGCTGGCAACCATTGCGTCATAGTCGCCGAATGCGTTTGGGATATCCCATTGAGAGGCAAAGGCATCTGCGCTGGATTGCTGCCTTGAAGAGACGGCAGCGATCTCGGCATCCGGGCAGAGGCGTAGGTCTCCTACCGTTCGACTGCTAATTCCACCAGTGCCTACTAGTCCCCAACGTACTTTGCTCATCTGATACTCCATTGTTTCGACGGCTAATTAGACTCAGGATACTTAGCAACCCGCTCAGAGATTTCTCGGTTAGACCTCTAAATCGAAATAGGAACAATTATGGAAGACGCTCCTTTGGTGGACCTGAACCGTTTATTTGACGTCGAAGAAGTAAGACTCGCTGCCGAGAAATTGATGCCTGAGAATTACAAGGCTTTCGTGAACAACGTCGGCATGGAAGATACTCTTCGAAGTGACATCTCGGCCTGGTCTGAGTTGCGTTTACGTCCGAGGGCGTTGGTGGACGTGAGCAATATCGACACGCAGGTGACGGTTCTCGGTAAGCGAATTGCGCACCCGATTATTGCTGCCCCATTCGTGGGATCAAGTTTTATTCATCCAGAAGGTGAAGTTGCTACTGCAAAGGCTTCGGTCAACGCGAACACCATCATGACTTTGAGCATGAACGGACACAGGGGGCCGGAGCCTATAGGCGAGATAGCCGCAGGCAGTTTCTGGCAGCAGATTTATTGGGTTCAGGATCGTTCAATCGTGGAAGATGTAGTTTCTCGTGCCGTTGCCTCTGGGGCCAGTGCACTTTGTCTAACTGTCGACCTTCCAGTGATGCCGTCTTTTCCCCGTCCGATGCGCGAAGTTTTCTTCTCGCTTTTCGAGTACTGGGATAAAGAAGAGCACAAGTTTTATGTAAACAGCGACTACAGCGATCGACCTTTTGGTGCCACCTTTCCAAATCCGGGAGTTACTTGGAAAGATTTGGAGTGGTTGCAGGGGTTATCAACACTTCCTCTAATTCTTAAGGGTGTAATTCGCGAGGATGACGCGGTAAGGGCGCGAGACCACGGCGTCGCTGGCTTGATCGTCTCGAATCACGCTGGGCAAGGATTGCGTTACTCGCAGCCGGTAGCCCATGCATTGCCAGCGATAGTTGAAGCGGTGGGGCGAGACATCGAGGTGTTTGCAGATAGCGGTATTCGCACCGGATTCGACGCGCTGCGTGCCCTTGCTCTGGGTGCGAAAGCTGTGCTTGTCGGACGACCAGTGCTATGGGGTCTGGCTGCAGGTGGCACGCAAGGTGTTGAGAGAGTGTTCGAAATTCTTCAGGCAGAACTGGCGGAGGCAATGGCAATTACCGGCGCTCCGACCATAGCGGCTATCGACCGAAGCGTCTTGGCGAGTTCCTTTAGCCCAAGCGGCAACGGGTAGTCTTGAACGGTTAGTTGCCTTATCGCAGAACCGGAGTCCCAGCGTCGTGAACGAATCGACTATTTACTACACCTACACAGACGAAGCCCCAGCCTTAGCTACCGCTTCACTTTTGCCAATCGTGCAGGCTTATGCCAAGGCTGCAAAGGTAAACATCGAAACTCGCGACATTTCGCTCGCCGGCCGCATCCTCGCTGTTTTCAGCGACAAGCTACCTGACGATCAGCGCGTTGGTGACGCACTTGGTGAACTTGGAAAACTAGCAACCACACCAGAGGCAAACATCATCAAGTTGCCAAACATCTCGGCATCTATCCCGCAGTTGAAGGCAGCGATTGCCGAACTTCAGGCTCTTGGATTTGATCTACCGGACTACCCGGATGAGGCATCGACTGACCTGGAAAAAGATGCACGTGCTCGCTACGACAAGGTAAAGGGAAGCGCGGTTAACCCAGTGCTTCGCGAGGGTAACAGTGACCGTCGCGCGCCGCTTTCGGTTAAGGCATATGCGCGTAAGCACCCACACGTGAACAAGCCGTTCCCTGCAGGTTCAAAGACTCGCGTTGCGACCATGGGTCACGACGACTTCTTCTCAAATGAGAAGTCAACTCTGTTGCCTGCCGATGATGTTTTGACCATTCGTCACATTGCAGCCGACGGAACCGAGACTGCGCTAAAGAGTGGACTGAAGGTTCTCGCAAGTGAAATCGTTGATGCCACTTTCATGAGCGCAAAGGCACTTGATGCTTTCCTCGAAAAGACAGTCGAGGAAGCAAAGTCTGAAAACTTGCTTTACTCGTTGCACCTAAAGGCAACCATGATGAAGGTCAGCGACCCGATTCTTTTTGGTCACGCTGTGAAGGTTTTCTTCGCAGACGCATTTGCAAAGCACGGAGCAGCACTTGAGGCTGCCGGGTTGAATGCAAACGATGGACTCGGCGCAATTCTCGACGGTCTTGCAAACGTGGCCGGCGGCGAAGCAATCATCGCCGACTTCCACCAGGCACTATCTGCCGGACCTCGCCTTAGCTACGTAAACAGCGACAAGGGTATTTCAAACTTGCACGTGCCATCAGACGTAATCGTGGATGCATCGATGCCTGCTCTCATTCGCAACGGTGGCAAGCTCTGGGACGTCAACGGCGCAGAGGCAGACACCATCGCGGTAATTCCTGACTCTTCATATGCCGGTATTTACCAGGCCACCATCGACGACGTGGTTGCCAATGGCCCGCTAGACCCAGCAACCATCGGTTCTGTGCCAAACGTCGGACTCATGGCTCAGGCCGCAGAGGAATACGGAAGCCACGACAAGACTTTCGAGATCAAGGCCGATGGCCGAGTCGAAGTAGTCAACGCAGCCGGACAGGTTTTGATTTCACACGAGGTCGGCAAGGGCGACATCTGGCGCGCAACTCAGACCAAGGACGTAGCGGTTCGCGACTGGGTAAAGCTTGCTGTCACTCGCGCACGTGCATCAAAGACTCCAGCTATTTTCTGGTTGGACAAGGCTCGCTCGCACGATGCCGCGATCATCGCAAAGGTAAACACGTACCTAGCTGACCACGACACCACCGGTTTGACCATTGAAATCATGACACCTGAAGAGGCGACCAAGTACTCGCTTGCGCGCATTCGTCAGGGCCTCGACACCATTTCGGTCACCGGAAACGTTTTGCGTGACTACAACACCGACCTGTTCCCTATTCTCGAAGTTGGCACAAGCGCGAAGATGCTTTCGATTGTTCCACTCTTGAATGGTGGAGGTTTGTTTGAGACCGGTGCAGGTGGATCAGCGCCTAAGCACGTTCAGCAATTCCTTGAGGACAACTATCTTCGTTGGGACTCACTAGGTGAGTTCTTCGCGCTCGCTGCATCGCTCGAGCACCTAGCTATCACGACAAACAACAGCAAGGCGAAAGTTCTCGCCGATACTCTGGACCGCGCAACCGGTACCTTCTTGGAAGAGGACCGTTCTCCTGGTCGCAAGATCGGCACAATCGACAACCGCGGAAGTCACTTCTACCTCGGCCTTTACTGGGCTCAGGAATTGGCAAAGCAGACTGATGATTCAGAACTCGCAGGACTCTTTACCGATCTGGCAAAGACACTCACTGATTCGGAAGCCAAGATTGTCGAAGAGCTTCTCGCTGTTCAGGGCAAGCCAGTTGAGATTGGCGGCTACTACCGTCCGAATGTGGACCTGGTTACCGCAGTGATGCGACCATCTGCCACTCTTAACGCTGCCCTGAATTCGCTCTAGATTATGCGGTCTATGCTGAAGCAATGACCTCAACTTCAGCACTAGTAATCAATCAGTCAGGCGCACCAATAGCTAAGTCGAGCATCGAGCGACGAGCGGTTGGTGCGAAGGATGTCCGGATCGCTATTGCCTACTCGGGTATTTGCCACTCCGATGTGCATCAGGCTCGCTCCGAGTGGGGAAGCGACATTTTCCCTATGGTTCCGGGTCACGAGATCATTGGCCACGTGGTAGAGGTCGGCTCAGCTGTCACTAAGTTTCAGGTCGGGCAGGCCGTTGGCGTGGGTGTCTTCGTAGATTCTTGTCGCGAGTGCGATGCCTGCAAGTCAAACCTCGAGAGCTATTGCGAGCGAGGGCCGGTCGGTGCCTACAACGGATACGGCTATGACGGCTCCGTGCAGTACGGCGGATACTCGAAGGAGATTGTCACCGACGAGCACTTTGTACTCCACGTCGCAGACGGCGTGAACTTGGCTGAGGCTGCGCCTTTGCTTTGCGCAGGCATCACGGTTTACTCGCCACTCAAGCACTGGAAAGCCGGACCTGGCAAGAGGGTCGCAATCCTCGGCATGGGTGGCTTGGGCCACCTCGCGGTTAAGTTTGCCGTTGCTATGGGCGCCGAAGTGACCGTACTTGGACACTCTCTAGGCAAAAAGGCTGATGCCCTGGCGTTCGGCGCAGTGGATTACCGTTCGACTGCCGATAAGCAAACATTTACCGAACTTGCTAAGAAGTTCGATTTCATCTTGAACACCACGAGCGCAGATATTCCAGTCGACGCATTACTTGGAATGATCAAGTTTGACGGAGCTTTGGTATTTGTCGGATTGCCGGTGGAGAGTCAAAGCTTCAACGTTTTCAGTGTGACCACACAGCGCAGATCAATCAGCGGTTCACAGGTGGGTGGACAAATTGAAGTGCAGGAGATGCTCGACTTCGCGGCGAAGCACAATATTGGTGCATCGATTGAGCTGCTCGATGCAAGCAATACAGCAATCATCGATTCTGCTTGGAACAGAGTGGTTGATGCCGACGTGCGCTACCGCTTCGTTATTGATGCGAGCACAATCTAACGAGCTGTAGCTACTTTTCGAATCAGATCGATAATCGGCTGAATCGCTCGATCTACTCCACCCGGGAAAGCAAATCGCGCAACGGTATAAGCGAAAACAATCTCACCCTCTGGATCTGCGTAAAGAATCGAACCCGCGGCGCCATCGTGCCCGATTGCCTTGTAAGAGCCAAATGGAATCGCCTGAGTTGGCTTTTGGAAAACTGTTCCGAACGAGCGGTGATCCTGATCTAGAGCGAGGTCGTAACCGTACACCTGCATCTGCGACATGTCATCAATAGCGCTGGCTGCAACTCCTGGCTTTCTGCCTCCGTAGCCAAGTGCCCACTGCATCACATCGGCTAGTCCTCTAGCCGAGGCCACGCCCTCTGCCGAGGCAAGTCCGAAGGCACGACCTTGGCGGCCGATGAGTGCGTCGAGAGGTAGGTTTCCATTGCCCCACTCAGCGATACCGCTGTTGTGAAAACCGGCAGGTCTGGCGTATTTGGCCTCGTCTCCCGGGTAGGTGATCACGGCCTCCATGCTGAGCGGAGTAACCCGCTTCTCAAGAGACTCAGGTAGGCCCAGGTAAGCATCTGCGTTTGCCGGTGTGCGCACGTCTTGGTCGAAGTACTTCTGAATGGTTAGACCGGTGATTCGATAAACCAATTCGCTCATGAGAGGGCCGATTGTTAGGCCGTGATATCCGAATGCACTCAGCGGTTTCCAAAGTGGTTTCTGAGCGGCAAGTGCTTCGGCAGCCGCGTGATCGTGGTGCACCATTTCGATGGTTAGTTGTGGGTCGGTTGCGATTAAGCCAGCCTGGTGGGAGAGTACCTGACGAACAGTGAGTTCACCTTTGTTGTGTGCCGCGAATTCCGGCCAATAGTGTGCCATACGCTCGTCGAGGTTGAGCCTGCCTTCACCAACTAACTTGGCAATCGCAATTCCGGACAAGGCCTTGCTAACTGAAAAAACTGTGGTGAGACTATCCGGGCCAACTCCAGCCGCAAGATCGATTACCGTCTTGCCTTTGACTTTAACAACCAGTTGCGAATCTTTTTCATCGGCCTTGATGTTTTTGAAAATCTCCAGCACCTGTGCATAAGCTGGGTCAACAAAATTCTGGGTTAGCTCCATCGCATTTCTCCTGGCTCGTTATTTAGAGGTTACATCTTTTGAGTATTTGCTAAACATTTCAAGCGCGTAGACAAACGCCGGTTTCATGTCGAAATCTTCGTCGATGAGCCATTGGTTTTGTAAGCCATCCCACATCGCGATAAAGAGCTGCGCTTTGAGCTTGTCTTCACTGTTTGGGGTTCCACGGTTGTGCATCTGAGCGAGCACATTTTCGAAGTTTGCTCGTGACTTGCGATAGCGCTGTTTGAAGTATTCGTGGGTTGGGTGAGAAGGGTCAGTTGCCTCTCCAACCAGGTTTGCCCAAAGTCGAGTTAGTGATTCCTGTTCCTGGTTAACCTCTACCTGGCGCAGATAACGCTCGGTGGAACCTTGGGGAGGAAGCTGTTCCACCGGGCGGCTGTCGAATTGACGATTTTCGCGCATGTCGACAATCGCGAGCAGAAGTGATTCTTTGTTTGGGAAGTGGTGGAGAAGTCCGGCTTGGGAAAGGTTGCAGGCTGAGGCAATTTCGCGCATTGAGGTGGCGTGATATCCGGTCCTACCAAAGGCCTCAACTGCGCGTTCGAGAATCTCTTCACGTTTGGCCGTTCCCTTGGCGTATGGCCCACGTGGCTTCCTAGTTACCATTTCGTTACCCCAAAACTTGTTAGGTGAATGGTTTTAGGATACATTACGACCATGACTTTGAAACCATCTGTTCAGCTATACACACTTCGAGACGCTTTAGAAATCGACCTTACGGGCACGATTGCTCGGGTCGCCGAAATCGGATTCACGCAGGTGGAACCGTATGGTTTCGTTGACAAGGTCGATGCGCTTGAGAAGGCACTTTCGGAAAATAACCTGGTTGCCCCGACCGGTCACGCACACTTCATCGGCGAAGACGTAAAGCCAATTCTCGAAGAAGCGAAGCGACTCGGCATTAAGACTTTGATCGATCCATTCACTTTGCCCGAAGAGTGGAAGGACGTCAGCCGAATTGATTACTTCGCTTCGGAGTTGAACCGTATTTCTGCCAAGGCAAAGGATTACGGAATTCGCATTGCATATCACAACCACTACTGGGAGCTCGCAGAGCGCGTAGGAGATCAGATTGCGTTTGACTATTTCATCGACAAACTCTCACCAGAAGTTGTAATTGAGCTCGATGCGTTTTGGTGTGAAGTTGGTGGAGTCAGTGCACCTGAATATTTGAAGAAGCACAGTGACCGAATTGTCGCCATCCATGTGAAGGATGGAACCAAGGACGGCAACCTAGACAACCAGGTGCCAGCAGGTACTGGAGAAATTCCGATTCGAGAAATTCTTGCAGCTGCGCCACACGCACTGCCGGTAATTGAATTTGATTTCTACAAAGGCGGCGATGTGTTCGAAGGAATCGCACAGAGCCTCAAGTACGTAAATGAGGCGCGAGCATGAGTGACAAAAAAGGGCCGGTAGGAATTGGATTCATCGGTGCTGGCGTAATTAGCGATCAGTATTTGACCAACCTGACTAAGTTTCCAGATGTCAAAGTGCACTTCATCGCTGATCTAGATCTCGATCGCGCAGCCGCACAGGCGAAGAAGTACAACGTAGCCGGCAGTGGCACAGTGGATGAATTGCTGGTAAACCCAGATGTCGAAATCGTGGTCAACCTGACTATCCCAGCCGCGCACGCCGAAGTCGACCTCAAGTGCATTGCTGCCGGCAAGCACGTTTGGAGCGAGAAGCCATACGCCGTCACTCGCGAAGAGGGACAGGCTGTCATTGAGGCAGCAACGAAGGCCGGCGTGCTGGTTTGCGTGGCCCCGGACACCATCCTCGGCGGCGGCATCCAGACCGGATTGCGTGCAATCAAGGAAGGCAAAATCGGCAAGCCGCTAACGGCCGTCACGCTATTCCAGGTGCCTGGCCCAGAGAATTGGCACCCAAGCCCAGAGTTCCTGTTTGCCAAGGGTGGTGGTCCGCTCATGGACATGGGCCCTTACTACCTCAGCACCTTGGTCGCAATCTTTGGACCAGTGGCACGAGTGACAGCAACCGGATCGCTTGCTCGCAAAACGCGAGTCATCGCGAAGGGGCCAAAAGCTGGAACCGAATTCCCTTGTGAGGTACCGACTCACGTGAGCGCGCTGATTGAGTTCGAATCCGGGGCGAGTGCTCAGAGCACATTCAGTTTTGAATCCGGAATGGTTCGTATGGGGTTCGTGGAAATCAATGGCACCGATGGAACGATTTCCATGCCTGACCCAAACAACTTTGATGGCCAAAACAAACTTCTAAGTGGGCAGATCGACGTGACCGAAGTGCCGCTCACTGGCAGAACATATGGTCGAGGAACTGGCGTGTTGGAGATGGCACAATCAATTCGCGAAGGAAGACCGGTGCGAATTCCAGGCGAAATCGCTTTCCATGTGCTCGACATCATGCTCAGCATCAATGAAGCCATTGAAACAAAGTCGTGGGTAGAAGTTAAGTCGACGCTATCCGAAGTTAAGCCTTTGCCTGCCGACTGGGATCCAATGGTGGCAACACTCGGCTAGAGCAACTTGGCTAGTCTCGGCTCACGCTTTTGCGCGTGCAGCAATACGAGATTCAAGAATTGCAGTGGCGAGGGTTACGCCCATTGCACATAGCGTCGAAGTAATCACGAGTGGGTTTTCGGTGAATACCGCGTAGCCAAACCAGAACAACATGCTGGATAGTGCTACAGCAAGTGAACTGATAGAAACCGCCGTCGGCTTCACGCGATTGCGATTTATCCAGGTGCGAATAAGTTGCGGAATGCGAGAGAGCGTGGTCGCGACCATGACGAAGTCGACCAGCCAACTTGGCGCGTAAACCACCACTAGAGCAGTAATCGTCGCAATCATTGCGAGCTGTGCGTAAGTGGAAAACCTGTTACCTCTAATTGCGAGCACAACGAGTGCGGTGGTGATAAAAGTCAGCGCATTGAAAAACCAAATCGGCATTGCGTTGTGAGTCAATCCGAATGCGGTCCAAGCAGCAAAGCCGATGCACATGAGAATCCACGGGCTGAGTTCGAGTCCATCGGTGTGACCAAGCTTGCGAACTCTCAATGACTGAGGAATTCCAGTTGCTACGCCAATGCTTCCGCCGATAAAACCGCAGATTTCACCGACTAGGTGCATTGTTTCTTGATTCACTAATTGCTTTCTTTGAGCCAGACGGTTTGATCCGCAACCAGTTGGTGTCCGGCGGTCATTCCCTCAAGACTAGACGCGATAACTTCGCCGGCTGGCAGGGCAATCGGTTCGTGTCCGAAGTTGTGAACAACAAGAATTTCTCCATTGCGGAAACCGAGTGATTTTTCTCCGACGAATTCCGGCGCCCAATCGAAAGACCCTTCGCCGAGTCGAAGCTGCTTGCGCATTTCGAGTGCGTGCTTGTATAGCTCAAGTGTCGAACCCTTCACACCTTCTTGCTTATCGCGCGAGTAATCCGCGTAGATTTCCGGCTGTGGAAGCCAACTCTTGCCAGTGAGGTTGAAGCCATTGGCTGCGCCTACTCCGGATTCCCAAGGCAGTGGCACGCGGCAACCATCGCGGCCCACGCGTTCGCCGTTGGTGCGGAAGAAGGTTGGATCCTGTCGGTACTCAGGCTCGAGAGTGGTGTGCTCAGGTAGTCCAAGTTCCTCACCCTGGTAGAGGTACATCGAGCCAGGTAGGGCCAGGGTAAAAAGTGTGGCACCTCGGGCACGACGAAGTCCAAGCTCGCGATCCGGCTGAGGGTCGTTCGGTCCGATTCCGTTTGAGGCGGTTGGTCGACCGGTCAGGCCACCCATTCGTGAGGCGTGACGAATGATGTCGTGGTTGCTCAATACCCAGGTGGATGGAGCGCCGACGCCGTCGAATGCCTCGAACGATTCGTTGATTGAGGCGCGAAGAATTTCCGGCTTCCATTCGCTGTCGAGGAAACGGAAATTGAAAGTTTGGTTGAACTCATCTGGACGCACCCATAGCGCCATGAACGAAAGCGGGAGAACATATGCTTCGCCACACATCGCGCGTTCGCCAGGGTAGCTGTCGAGAATGCTGCGCCACTTGCGGAAGATTGGGTGGACTGATTCCTGGAACCACATCGGTGGAGAAGGTTCGCCCTCGATGAAGCCGGCGCCGGCGCGTTCAACATCCGGGTGATCCGGCAATCCTTTTGCCTTACCCATCGCGTGAGGTTGGTCTACGCGGAAACCATCCACGCCACGATCTAGCCAGAAGCGCAAGATGTCTTCGAAAGCTTCCTGAACTTTTGGATTGTCCCAGTTCAAATCTGGCTGTGATGAATCAAATAGGTGCAGGTACCACTGACCGTCAGCGACCTGAGTCCATGCAGGTCCACCAAACATCGATTGCCAGTTGTTTGGTACTCCATCACTTGTGACGAAGTGGTAGAAGTCACGCTCTGCCGAACCCGGCGCTGAGTTCAGCGCAGCTTGGAACCAGGCATGCTTATCGCTTGTGTGATTTGGTACGAGGTCCACGAGCACTCGAATGCCGAGTTCATGTGCGCGGGTCACCATCGCATCGAAGTCATCGAGCGTGCCGAACAGTGGGTCTACATCTTTATAGTCGCTGACGTCGTAGCCGGCGTCCTTTTGTGGCGAGCGCATGAAGGGTGAGAGCCATATGGCATCGATGCCGAGTGAGGCTAGTGAACCAAGACGAGCCGTGATGCCTGGCAAATCTCCCATGCCATCGCCGTTTGAGTCCGAGAATGAGCGCGGGTAGATCTGGTAGATGACAGCCGAGCGCCACCATTCGCTGCCATAGTTCGCGTCGTGATGAATATCCATTGTTCGCACCTATTAAACCTAGGGTCTCGGTTGCCAGCAGCGAGTCAAACCTAGTAATCTAGTCGAGTTGCCTTTTTGGCCAACGCCCTGATAGCTCAGTGGTAGAGCACTTCCATGGTAAGGAAGGGGTCGCGAGTTCAATCCTCGCTCGGGGCTCTGTTTATTTGTTTCAATGCCCGGCGGGGTAGCTCAGGTGGTTAGAGCACACGACTCATAATCGTGGGGTCGCGGGTTCGAGTCCCGCCCTCGCTACTACTCTTGACCGTATGGTCAATGCAGCAGTTGAAGGTAAAACTTACCCGGCAACCGATCCCTATCTGGTCGGACGCGAAAAGATCCGCGAATTCGCTCACGCGGTCAAATCCACGAATCCTAATAATTTAGACGTCTTTGCCTCCCAGGCAGCCGGCTATGACGATGTCATCGCGGCACCAACCTTTGCGGTGGTCATCCAGGAACGCAGCCTCGCCACCGTACTTGCCGACAAGGAAGCCGACATCGACTTCAGTCGCGTGGTGCACGGAGACCAGCGCTTCATTCACGCACGTCCGATCGTCGCCGGTGATGAACTCACCAGTCAGTTGACCGTGTCTTCAGTCAAGACTCTCGGCGCACACTCGATGGTTACTTTCGAGACCAAGATTTACGACATCAAAAAAGATTTGGTTTGCACCGCAATCTCAACTCTCGTAGTGCGAGGTGATGAGTAATGACTCACATCAACATCGCCGGACTCGAAGTCGGTCAAACAATCGGTTCGATTGAAATTCTGCTCACTCGCGATTCACTCGTGCGCTATGCCGGAGCATCGGGTGACTTTAATCCGATTCACTATCGCGATGACTTCGCTGCCTCTGTGGGGCTTCCTGGTGTACTCGCGCACGGAATGCTAACCATGGGTGCTGCGATTCAAGTCGTGGTCGATTGGGTTGGCGATCCTGGTCGCATCGTCGACTACGGAGTGCGATTCACAAAGCCGGTAGTCGTCGATCCGGTTGAAGGAGCGGTACTGACCATCAGTGGAAAAATCGGCGAGATCGATACTGAGAACAACATCGTGCGCGTCGACATCTCCACCGTGTTCAACGAAACCGCAGTGCTCGGCAAGGCTCAGGCAAAAGTTCGCATCTAATGACTCTGCTTAGTGAACTAACCACAATTCGAGTCGGCGGAGAGCCGGCCGAATTGCGTGTGGCTCACACTCGCGAAGAAATTATCCAAGCCGCAACTGATTTTTGGTCGACGGGCGAAGACTGGTTGGTGCTCGGTGGTGGAAGCAACGTAGTCATCAACGACTACCCGGCAAATCTCCACGTGATCAAAATCGAATCGAAGGGCATCGAGCGAGTCGCTCAGGGGCACCTTCGCGTGCAAGCTGGCGAAAGCTGGGATGACTTCGTGGCCTATGCGGTCAACCACGGACTGGCTGGAGTCGAGTCGCTGAGCGGTATCCCGGGCACTGTCGGGGCGGCACCGGTTCAAAACATTGGCGCATACGGCCAAGAGATTGCCGACACCTTCGTGCGCTGCGAGTTCCTCGATTACGAAACTGGCGAACTGCAAACTCTCGAAAAGGTAGATCTCGAGTTTGGTTACCGCGACAGCATTTTGAAGCGCGGCAAGCAGGGCGTAATCACCTGGGTCGAATTTCAGTTGCTCGCGGATCTTCCTGCCGGCTCGACTGCGTTGATGAAGAGTCGCCGAATCGAGGTGCTTGAGCAGCGCGCTGCCAAGGGTATGGTTTTAAACGAAGGTGACTTCGATACGCACAGCTGCGGAAGTTTTTTTACTAATCCAATCGTCAGTGCGAGTTTTGCTCGAACACTTCCCGAAGACGCACCGCGATGGGACGTAGATGACGACGGCAATCAAGTAAAACTTTCTGCGGCATGGTTAATCGAACAAAGTGGAATTCAAAAAGGTCTTCGACTCGGCGCATCAAAAGCCGGAGTATCGACAAAGCACGCACTTGCTATTACGAATCGCGGCGGAGCAACAGCAAAAGATGTGCTCGAGCTTGCGCGATTTATTCAGGAACGCGTGGCAGCGACGTTTGGAATTAACCTCGCGCCAGAACCGGTAATTATTTAAGCGAACAACTTTTGCAAGCGCTGGATACCTTCGACCAGCGGTGCATCACCAAGTGCGTAAGACAAGCGCACGTATCCAGATGGTCCGAACGCTTCACCTGGAACTAGAGCAACCTCAGCTGCGTCGAGAATGTAATCGCAAAGTTCGAGTGAAGTGTGAATCATCTTGCCGTCCCAAGCACGACCTAGCAGTCCGCGAACGTCTGAGTAAACATAGAACGCACCCTGCGGCATCGGAGCAACCCAACCAGGAATCTGGTTTAGCTCAGCCACCGCAATCTTGCGGCGACGGTCGAATGCATCGCGCATCGCATGTACTTCGTCCTGAGGTCCGGTGAGGGCAGCAATCGCAGCGCGCTGTGAAATGTTTGAGACGTTTGAAGTTAGGTGTGACTGGAGGTTGCCGGCGGCCTTCATCGCGTCGAGCGGGCCGGCCATCCATCCCAAACGCCAACCGGTCATGGCGTATGACTTGGCCACGCCGTTGACCAGGATGGTGCGATCGATCAGTTCAGGCACGGCCTCGGTAATAGAGGTGGCTTTGACTCCGTCATAGGTCAGGTTCTGGTAGATCTCGTCGGTGATGACCCATAGGCCGTTTTCCCAAGCCCAGCGGCCAATTGCCTCGGTCTGCTCGCGAGAATAGACCGATCCGGTCGGGTTTGATGGGCTTACAAACAGCAAAACCTTGGATTTCGGGGTCCTCGCGGCCTCGAGCTGCTCCACGGTGACCAGGTAGTTCTGGTCCGCGCCAGCGAACACCTCGACCGGTACACCGCCGGCGAGGCGAATTGCCTCAGGGTAGGTGGTCCAGAACGGGGTAGGCATCAAAACCTCGTCGCCCGGGTCGACAATCGTGGCAAATGCCTGGTAAACCGCCTGCTTGCCACCGTTGGTGACCACTACCTGGGCGGCCGAGATTTCGGTGCCCGAATCCTGCAAAGTCTTGGCCGCAATGGCCTCGCGAAGGTCCGGAAGTCCGATTGCCGGGGTGTAACGGTGGTTTTTCGGGTCTTTTACAGCTGCTAGAGCAGCTTCAACGATGTGGGCTGGGGTGGCGAAGTCTGGCTCACCGGCAGCGTATGAAATGACTGGACGCCCTGCGGCCTGAAGGGCCTTGGCTTTGGCATCAACCTTAAGAGTGGCTGATTCGGCAATTGCGCCAATGCGCTTCGAGATTCTTGGGAATTCAGGCATGGCTTAAGCCTATCCGCAAGAAACCCTCGGTTGCGCTACTTCCCTTTACTGGCTTAGACTTCATCTAGGAAGTTTGACAACTTCGGAGCCTAATCTGGCAAAAATTCACTCTTAGATTTCAATCTATAAGTACGTCTTTGTTCGGTGGCTTCGCACGCGTCGAGTCTCCATAGGGTGGTAGTTCAATTGGTAGAGCGTCGGTCTCCAAAACCGAAAGTTGCAGGTTCGAGTCCTGTCCGCCCTGCAAGTACCAAGAAAGAAGAAGGAACACAATGGCAGATGAGCTAGAACAGGTCTCTGAAGATCTGGTCGAACAGGCTAAAGCTGACAAGGCGTCAAAGCGCACGATCGTTGGTCGTACCGTTTTGTTCTTCAAGCAGGTTGTTCTTGAGCTTAAGAAAGTAACCAAGCCGACTTGGGCAGAGCTTCGCAACTACACCGGCGTTGTATTGGCGTTCGTAGTTGTTGTCATGGCAGTCATCGCACTTCTTGACTGGTTGTTCTTCATGGGTGTGCAGTTCACCTTTACACCTACCAAGTAATTTTTAGATTTTAAAAAAGTAAGGAAACGTCAGTGAGCGATATCGAACGCGATGAGCTAGATGCTTTGGTTGAGACCGAGCACGAAGCACAGCACGAACAGCTTGATGCAATTGCTGAAGAAGCAGAAGAAGTGGCCGAGGCTAACGACTTCAGCGCAGAAGAAGAAGCAATGCACGTCGTTGCAGATTCTGAAGTGGCAGCAGAGGCTGCAGCCGTCGCAGATGAAGACGAAGACGTTTACGCACAATTCAAGTCAGAGTTCCGTGCGCTACCTGGTAAGTGGTTTGTAGTGCACAGCTACGCCGGTTACGAGAAGCGCGTAAAGCAGAACATCGAAAACCGTTCACAGGTACTCGAGGGTGGCGACGACATCTACCAGATCGTCGTGCCAATGGATGAGTACATCGAAGTGAAGAATGGCGAGCGAAAGCTAGTCAAGAAGGTTATGGTTCCTGGTTACGTATGGGTCCGCATGGAGCTAAACGAAAACTCAGGCGACCTAGTGCGCCACACTCCTGCGGTTACCGGCTTCGTCGGCAACGCACAGAACCCAACCCCACTTCGTCCGACCGAGGCTTGGGAAATGCTCAAGAAGGCAATCTTCGAAGAGCGTCTTCCTAAAGAAGAAGTGGTCAAGTCAACTGCTGGTCGCAAGACCGGTGTGGTCAAGGGTGGCAAGGGCAAGTCTCTTCCGATCAACGTGGACTACAAGGTTGGCGAGAGCATCATGATCAAGGATGGTTCGTTCGCAGGTCTACCTGGAACCATTTCAGAGATCAAGCCAGAAAGCGGCAAGCTCACTGTTCTTGTTTCACTGTTCGAGCGCGAGACTCCTGTGGAGCTTGGCTTCGAGCAGGTCGGTTCACTGAACTAGTAAAAGATTTACAAAGAGTTCCACAACAACAAAAAGGAATAACAAATGGCACCGAAGAAAAAGATCACTGGAATGATCAAGCTTCAGATCCAGGCGGGCGCTGCTAACCCAGCTCCACC
>JACCDQ010331839.1_pt1 | contig 46800 bp, 50 predicted proteins | sample 7446031 | NCBI WGS metagenome assembly JACCDQ01 (sample SAMN15323442, study PRJNA562643) | freshwater metagenome | isolation source: river surface water | place: USA:Blue River Watershed | collected 2017-08-17
CTTTCCCTTCGGCGGTACGTTGGATTTTTTGTCCATGCTCATCGGTTCCTGTGATCAACAACACCTCATAACCCTGTAACCGTTTACAACGGGCGATCGCATCGGCCACCATGGTGGTGTAGGCACTACCCAGATGGGGAACGTCATTAACATAGTAAAGGGGCGTAGTTAAAGCAAAACGATTATTGTTAAAAGGTGCGTTCATAAACTCAGATTTAGACAGGTATCACCCCTCGCTAAAAAGTGGGTAAAGGCTCAAAAGGTGAAAAATTTGATAGGTTTACCCAATTCCTATTACTCACTGAAATAATTAGGATCTTAGCTTAAGAGCGATTCCCGTCACCAGTCTCCATTCTTAAGAAGTTCTTAAGCCTTTTCTGCATTTTTGCCGATTTTTACGGATTTATTGCTGTATCAGATGATGAAATAGATGGAATTTCCGTATCTTCGCGGAGGGTTAACACCGGCAGGCGATCGCCACGAAACAGTTCTTCACTGTCTTCCCCCCACTGTTGGACGGTACGTTGGAGGCAATGCACCATACCCAACCCCACCAGCAAAGGCAAAGTCGTCACACTCAGACCCAATTGTAAAAGGAACGTCGGTTTAGGATTCATAGGAATTCTCCGGGGAAGAGGGAGCAAGAGGAACAAAGGATGGTGAAACTTCTACGTCACTAACCCCCGCAGAAATGGCTCGCGTACAGCACCAATGATGGGGCAAAGCCGACGGCCAACCCATGCGGATAGCTTCGGGGCAAATGGTCGTCACCACCAACTGGCAATCAATCAACTGAAAACCTTCCTTTTCACATTGTTTTAAACTATGTTTGAGGATCGAATCATTCTTAAATTCAATAGTGCGATTGCACTGCACACAAACCATGTGGTGGTGATGGTGCGGGTAGGGCTGATGGAGTTCATAGTGTTTATGGCCTTCCGCCAACTCTAATTCCCGCAGGATCCCCATCCGTGACATGAGCTTGACACTCCGATAAATCGTCGAGAGGCTAATTTTTTCCCCCTGTTTTTCCATGAGACTATGGAGTTCTTCGGCACTGAGATGATTGCCCTTGGGCAGATTATGGAAAAGCAAGAGAATTTTTTCCCGTTGGGGGGTCAATCGCCAACCTCTCGCATTTAATTCGGCTTTCAGGGTATCCGCCGTGTAGGTCATGGTTTCAGGGAAATTGAGGTCATGCCTTTATCATAAGGGCTAGGTTAGGGGATTTGCAATAATTCATCGCTAATTGAGAATGAAAAATTTTTTCGGGTGAGATGGGGACTCAAAACGCCAGTTTTAAAAATAGACAAGGTTGTTTAGTGACACTGATTGTCTTTCTTGTTAGCTCCTAACTGTCCCGCGTTTGGCGATCACCGCACATTCCACATGGGTTGTTTGCGGAAAAAAGTCTGCCCCCTGTACCCAGGTAATCTGATAGGTTTGGTCTTGGCAAAGATACTGTAAATCCCTGGCTAGGGTGCTGGGTTGACAACTGATATAACCAATTTGTTTGGGTAATAACTGTTTTAAGGTCTCTAGGACTCGGCGATCGCAGCCTTTGCGGGGGGGGTCAAGCAATACGATGTCGGGTTGCGCTGTTAAGTGGGGCAAAAGTTCTTCTACCTGCCCAGTTTGGAAAGTGACATTGGTGATCTGATTGAGTTGGGCATTCTGAATGGCTTGTTCTACGGCCTGGGGATGACTTTCCAGCCCGATCGCCGTTTTCACCCGTTGGGCCAGGGGTAACGTAAATGTTCCCACCCCACAATAGGCATCGAGTAGGACTTCTTGGCCAGTGAGTGATAGTTGCTGAAGGATACTACCAAACAAAGCTTCCGCCGCTTCGGTATGGACTTGAAAAAAGGTATCGGGGCGGAGGTCAAATTGCAGATCAGCAAAGATTTCTCGACAACTGGCCTGCCCGGCGATCGCCCTGGTTTCTGGCCCAAAAATCACATTATTAGGTTCGGGTTGTAAATTTAAGGCCACACCCACCAGTTGAGGATAGCGGTCTAACCAAATTTCCGCCTGTTTTTTCAGATTCGGTAAATTAGGAGACGTACTAATCAGCGTTAAGAGCATTTCCCCCGTGCGTCGTCCCAACCGGAGAGACAGATGACGTAATTTGCCCCGTCGTTCCTGCTCGTTATAAATTGACCAACCCTGGTTTTGAATATCCACTTTAATGGCTTTGAGCAGGGGGTTAAAAGCCACGTCCTGTACCGGGCATTGATTGAGGTTAATCAGATGATGACTTTGACGACGGTAATATCCGGCCTGAACTTGGCCATGACTGGAACGGGCCAGGGGATAGGTCACTTTATTGCGATAGGCCATGCTCTGATCGGGAACCAAAAGCGGGGCGATCGGCAAATGGTTAAACCCCCCGATCCGGGTCAAGGCATCTACAATCTGTTGCTGTTTGCTCTGGGCTTGATAGGCATAATCAATGTGTTGCCACTGACACCCCCCACACTTATCGGCCACCATACAGGCGGGACGAACCCGATGCTCCGACGGTTGAAGAATTTCTTGAATTTGACCCTGACCATACTGGGACTTGAGACGCACTAAGCGAACCAACAGGCGATCGCCGGGTACCGCATCAGGAACAAAGACGACCCGTTCCTGGTATCGTCCTAATCCTTCCCCACTATGGTTTAAACCCGTAATTTCTAGGGGAATTATGGCTCCCTGTTGCCAGGGGGAATGTTCGAGGGTCATGGTACGAAAACCAGGATAAATAACAAAAAACTTCAGGGCTTATTTTCAGGAGCAATGACCCCATCACTAGACAAAACGGGGTAAATCACCGAGGGGTACATCCTGCCAACGGCCTGGCCCCACCGCCCGAATCGCCTCTTCTAGGTTGACATCCCCCGTATAAAGGGCTTTGCCGACAATCACTCCCGTTACCCCCAGGGGTTCCAACGCCAATAAACTTAACAAATCCCGTAGGGCACTGACTCCTCCCGACGCAATAACCGGAATCGTCAAGGGACTAGCTAACTCCCGCAGGGCCTCCAGATTCGGGCCAACTAAGGTTCCATCCCGGTGAATATCGGTATAAATAATCGCCGCCGCCCCCCGTTGCTCCATCTCCTGGGCTAAGTTCGTTGCTTCTACCGTTGAGGTTTCTAGCCAGCCCCTCGTAGCGACTTTTCCCTCACGGGCATCAATCCCCACCACAATTTGACCCGGAAATTCTTCGCATAAAGCCTGGACTAAACCGGGATCTTCCACCGCAATCGTCCCTAAAATGACCCGCTCTACCCCTAAGCTTAATAACTGGGCAACACTCTGGCGATCGCGGAGACCCCCTCCCACCTGGACCGGCAGACTGACCGCTTGGACAATATTGGCGATCATCTCCAGATTAACGGGATGGCCCTGCTTGGCCCCGTCTAAATCCACCAAATGTAAACGACTGGCTCCCTGTTCCTCCCATTGACGAGCCACCGTTACGGGATTGTCGTTATAGACCTGGGATTGTTGATAATCCCCCTGGTAAAGTCGGACACAACGGCCGTCAAGCAGATCGATCGCCGGCAAAATTTCCATAGTTATGACGTTAGAACCAATAAAAACCTTAAAGCATCATCCTGAACGGTTCCAGAATAGACAGTGATCTTTGCCTCGCTCAACAGACAGAAATCTTAGATGACTCAAATCTTTTGACTCCCGCCTGACCCATCTTAGCATTACCTGTGTGAAGGGATCACCCCCACATCCTATAATAAGAATCGCCTTTCCATTTTCCCGACTGGGTGAAGATTTAAGGTTTGTTATTGATTATCCCCCTTTCCTTAACCTTTTTAAATATTTACTGAGGAGATAAAGCCATGAGTGCTGAAAGTATGTTAGTTAACGGAGCATTCCTATTAATTACCCTGACGCTGGTGGGATTAGCCTGGGGCTTCGTGATCATTAAACTGCAAGGTAGCGAAGACTAATTTTCTACGAATTGCTTGGGGGCCAAGGTGCTCCCCTCTCCCAAATTAAGGGTCTGGGCCATTGAAAGGAGAAGTCCTGGTTAGGTAAGAAAAAGCCGGCAACTTGCTAAGAGTCAACCTTGACCCCCCAAAAAAGAGTTATAATTGTGGCAGAATCAATCCCCAGCAAGTTATGTCTAGGCGATCGCTTAATCAGCCTTAGTTAACGAAGAATAAATCAACAAGATCAAAGCAAAATTTTTGCATTCTATTTCTGGGTGATGATTATGGTAACGATTGCTCCTTCCATTGAACTCTTTGCAGGTCTTCCTGAAGAGTTAAGTAATGTTAGCCTGCGTCGTAGTGTGGCGACGGGACAACGCAAAGTGATGATGACCTTTAAACAATTAAAGGCAATCAGCCAATTTCAAAGTTTTACCAAGGAATTTAAGGGGGATTTACGACTCAAAGACGATGAAGGTGAAATTGCCGTTACCCCCTCCACCGTTCAATTCCTCTTTGGGGGAGATGATGGGGATGAATTGCGGGGGGCGCAGTGTGGCTTTGAGGTCAGTGATCACCATTGGGATCGCTTTATGCGCTTTATGGAACGCTATGCCGCCGCAAATGGGATGGATTATCAAAATAAATCGGCTACTTAGTTTTTTCTTTCCTGCAATGGTTGGATAATGAAGCAAATCAGCCAATTAGGGTGGGGCTTAGGATGGCTCTTTTGTCTCAGTCTGGGGTTTTGCCTTGGCTTAAATGCCCTGGACAATCCGGATTTCCCTCCCCTAAAGGTTCATCCCTTACCCCCTAGTTTGCAAAATCTTGCTGTCCAAGGGGGCGATAATTATTTTGATCTCCTGCAAACGTCTCCCCTGGGGTATTTAATCTGGTCACGATTTCCCATCACCGTCTATGTTGACCAGTCTTCTAATCCCCAGGACACCGCCGCCACCAATCAACGTTTTCTCCAATGGACGGCTACGGTTCAAGCAGCGATCGCCGACTGGAATCGTTATTTACCATTACAAATCATTCCCCATCCGGACGAGGCTGATATTCAAATCCGCTATCAAGAACCGCCGCTAACCCCGCAAAAAAATCCTCAAACCGGCCAAATCTCCCTACCCCGCGCTCGCAACGCCCAAACTCGCTATCAATTCTATACCACCGCCGAAAATCCCCCGACTCTTCGTCATCGCATGATTATCCAGATCAAACCGGGTTTGGGACGGGACAGCACCCTCGCCACCGCCCGCCACGAATTGGGCCATGCCCTGGGAATTTGGGGTCATAGTCCGAACCCCCAGGACGTTCTCTATGTTTCTGCCACAAAGGAAACGCCCCCAATCTCAATCAGGGACGTTAACACACTCGTGAAAATCTATCAGCAACCAACCCGTTTAGGCTGGCCACTACCGAAACCCTAAACGAGTTCCGCTTCTTTAGCTTCCGCTTGCTTGTTGCCAAACTTCTTGCCGTAGGCTCCAAAACCTAAAGCGGCCAGAGACCCCATAATAGTTAAAGGCTCAGGAACGGGAGTCGGATTGAGAGGGTAGTTAATGCCAGGGAAATATGCTTGGACAAAGCCACCTGGGGTATTGGCCGCAGTCACCGTAAAGGTTTGGTAGCGAATTTGGCCAGCCAATAAGTTGACATTAGCCTTGGCATCAAATGTCGCACTCGTGGAGTTAAAAAAGCCTGCTTCAAAGCCAAAGCTACTGGGCAAGACCCCTGCGATATTATCGACAACCGGGGAAGTTACAATCGAGGTTACTCCCTCAAAGTTTTCAATAATGAGTTGGTTACCCAAAGCAATAGGGTCTTGTGTCCCTTGGGTCACAAACTCAAAGTTGTATTCTTTAAGGCCACCGCCAACATCTTGATAATTCAGGAAATTGAATTGGTAGGCTTGAGCGGCTTGGTTTACTCCCAGGACACTTGCACCAGCGAGGGCGAGGCCGAGGGCTAAGGATTTAAAAGTCATTGTCAGGTTACTCCTCACGGTAGTAATTACAAAGGTTAACAGATTCGGGATAGATCGTCACTAAAAAAGTGGATTTCTAAAAGTGGATTTCTCGATGGAGAAATGAGATCCAGTAGGATACTGAGGTTTAGTTACCTCATTGTACTGAGTTTTGACATAAATGCAAGGGGTCTCCGTAAAGTTTTGTTGCGTGGCGTTGATAACTTGATCGCCCTTGGAGAATTAACCTTTCTTTTTTCCCTCCCTTTAAGTCCGAGGTGTGCAAACTTGAGGATAGAAAGGCAAAGGAATACCCTTTTGGGCGGCTTACTGTATCCCTTGATACATAGTTAAGGTGTTTTGTTATGGATCAACTTTGGGGTTCTTGAGCAGTTGGGTTGGGGGGAGGGGTTCAGTCATCTTAACATTCTTTAGACCGCCGGGTCTGGAGATTCACCAAGGTTCAGCCATTTAGCCATCGGAATTAACGTTAATCCTTGCAGTAAAATAGAAATGAGAACAATAAAAACCACCACGTTAAAAATTTCCTTTGCCTGGGGGATATTCAGGGTTAAGGGGACGGTCGCTAGGATCATCGGAATGGCTCCTCGTAATCCTACCCAGGCGATAAATAATTTTTCTCGCCGGGCAAATTGGCTAAAACTTAGGGCCACAAAGACACTCGCCGGACGCGCAACAAAAATTAGAAATAGGGCGATCGCCGTAGCGACTGCGGCACTGTTGGGTAATTCTGCGGGCACGGCTAATAGGCCAAAGGTTAAACACATAATAATTTGCACTAACCAGGTCAACCCATCATGGAAACTAGTAATTATGGAGCGATAGACAAAGGTTTGTTGACCCATCACCATCCCGGCCAAATAGACCGCAAGGATAGAACTACCATGGCAAAACGTCGTGATGCCAGATAAGAAGAAAATTAACCCTAAGGTTAATACGGGATAAAGGCCCGAAGCCGATAATTGAATATGATTGACCAGCCATGCCATCCCCCGGCCGGCACCATACCCCAAAAGTACACCGATTACCAATTCAATGATTAATTCTCGAATAAATTCGCCTGGATAAAATTGGGCATGACTTAACACTCGGAGGGTATTCAAGGTTAATAAAACGGCTAACGGATCATTACTGCCGGATTCTAATTCTAAAATGCCCTGAAGCTTTTCCGGTAACTTAAAGGAGCTAGATCGTAATACCGAAAAAACAGCCGCCGCATCGGTAGAAGCAATAATCGAACCTAATAAAAAAGCCTCTCCCCAGGAAATCCCTTTGGGGCCTAATTGAAAACTGGAAAAAGAGCCGAGAATATACCAACTAAAACTACCGACCAATAGCACAGTGATGGCTACTCCAACGGAAGCCAGGCTTAATCCCGGTAACAGAACGGGGCGAATTTTCTGCCATTCTGTATCTAATCCTCCCGAAAATAAAATAATCGTTAATGCTAAATCGCCGATTAATTTAGCCGTCACCGCATCATCAAAATGAATATGACCTAACCCATCATCCCCGGCAAACATCCCAACCATTAAAAACAGCAGAAGAGCCGGGACACCAAAACGACTCGAAGCTTTACTGGCGAGGACACTTGTGAATAGTAAAACACCTAGAGCGACAAAAATTTGTTCGGTAGGGGGCATAGGTTAGGGAATAGAATTAATCTTCAATGATGGTCTGGCGGTCTAATAAAATAAGATGGCGCAGTTGATCGGTATCGAGTTCTGTTAACCAACTTTCCCCCGCATCAATGGTTTGCTCTGCTAACTGTTTTTTACTTTCCATTAAATCATGAATTTTTTCTTCAAGGGTTCCCGTACAGACAAATTTATGAACTTGCACATTACGGGTTTGCCCAATCCGAAAAGCTCGATCCGTTGCTTGGTTTTCCACCGCCGGATTCCACCAGCGATCGCAGTGAAAAACGTGATTGGCTCTGGTTAAATTTAAGCCGGTTCCCCCTGCCTTGAGGGAAAGGATAAAGAGAGCCGGGCCATCGGGATCATTTTGAAAGCGATCAATCATGGCTTGACGAGCCGTGCGGGAGGTGGCTCCGTAGAGAAAGAGAACATCCTGTTTAAATTGTTTTTGTAAGTAGCTTTGTAAGAGCTTGCCCCATTCGGCAAATTGGGTAAAAATCAGAGCGCGATCGCCTTCGATAATCACCTCTTCTAACATTTCTGCTAGGCGTAATAATTTGCCGGAGGTTTGGGCTGACTGGATCTGATTCTCTTTTAAAAATTGGGCGGGATGATTACAAATTTGTTTCAGTTTAACCAATAGACTGAGGATTAAGCCCTTGCGTTGGATGCCGCTACTGTCTTCAATATCCTGGAGGGATTTTTCCACCACCTGTTGATAGAGATCTGCTTGCTCCAGAGATAAACTACAAAAAACGGTCATTTCTTGTTTTTCGGGAAGATCCTGAATAATACTGGCATCGGTTTTTAAGCGGCGTAAAATAAAGGGTCTGACCAAAGAGCGTAAAATTTCTAGGGATTGGCGATCGCCAAATTTTTCAATGGGATTCGCAAAACGACGCTGGAAAAAACTTTGAGTTCCTAAAAAACCAGGATTTAAAAAATCTAAAATAGACCAGAGTTCGCCTAACCGATTTTCAACGGGGGTTCCCGTTAAGGCAACGCGAAAATTGGCGGGAAGTTGCCGTACTGCTTGTGCTTGTTTGGTTTGGGCATTTTTAATATTTTGGGCTTCGTCGAGGACAATCCCTTGCCAGTCCTGATTTTTTAAGAGTTGACTATCCCGGTCAAGGAGCGAATAACTGGTTAACACCAGATTTTTTTGGGCAATGGTTCGCTGAAAATCTTTTCCCTTAGACCGGCGATCGCCATGGTGCAGATAACAGCTTAAACTGGGCGCAAATTTCTGCACCTCATGGAACCAGTTGGTTAAAACGGAAGTGGGACAAACAATTAAAACGGGTTTTGTGAGTATTTTTTCCGCTTTTAAATGGAGCAGAAAGGCTAATAATTGCGGCGTTTTTCCTAGCCCCATATCATCGGCTAAACAAGCCCCTAATCCCCATTTTTCTAAAAAGGCTAACCAGCCGACTCCTTTGGCTTGATAGGGTCGCAAACTGCCTTGGAAACCAGGGGGATATTCAATAGGTTGGATTCCCTGATTATTGGTTAAATTATCAATTAATTCTTTTAAAATACCGGTCGCTTCAAAGCTGACAACGGGTAATTTGGCAATCATTTGGTTTTCCCCTGTCACCAAGCGCAGAGCATCTTCCACTGAGAAATTTAACGGTTCTTGAGTCTGATTTAAAATTGCCTGGGCCGCCCTGACATCATTGGGTTGGAGGGTAATCCATTCTCCCTGAATTTGTACCAATGGCGATCGCTGTTCGAGGAGAGCTTGAAAGTCCTGGGCGGAAATCACCTGTTCTCCGACGGTTAATTGCAGTTGATAATCCAAAAGGGATTTTAGGGTTAATCGTTCCCCTGGTTTAGCGGTTACCTGTCCCAACAGTTTTAAGCCTAAGCGTTTTTCGGTGGCTCCTTCTCGTAAACTTGGCGGTAGGATGACCCCTAATCCCTGATCCTGTAATTGCCAGGCGGTGGCTTTAATCAATTCAAAGACTTGAATCGTATTCAGTTCACATCCCTGGGGTTGGGACTGTTCTAAACTGGCGGCGATCGGGGCATAAAGACGGGCCGCTAATCCTAACCCGGTTAATAAACTTTCCTGGGGATTGGCAACCCGATAACCCTGCCATTCTAGGCTATCTTCTACCGTCTGCCAGATCAAAGAAGCGGGTAAAAACCAATCGTTATCCCCCAGGGTTTGCAGGCCGTAATTTAACTGCCAGTTGTCCGTAGATTGAGTGGGAGGAACTAGGACTAAGGCTAGGCGAAATTGAGATTGGTAGAGGGTTGTATTGTCGGGATGGGCGATCGCTGCTTGAACAGGAATTTGCCAATTATTGAGGGCGGCCGTTAATTTTTGTAGTCCATAGGCAGAAAGGGGAACAAAGGGTTGGGAGTCAACTAAACTTTTTAACCACTGTTGCAATACGGTCTCTTTGGTTAAGGGCAGATTGACGGAACTTTGAACAATTTGGGTTTGTAAAATCTGTTGGAGAAAATGCAAAATCAGAGAGTAACGGGCCGGGGGCGAGTGCTGTCCCAGGGTTTCACCATTGCTGAGACAAATGGCGGGCATTTGTTGGCTGAATTGCGCTAACCGGGTTTGATCCTGCACACTTTCTAGGAGGGGTAGCCATTGACCTTGAGACCCTTCTGGGGTGACTCCTACCGCCGGTACAAATTTCTGACGGACTAATAAATCGAGCGACCACCGATAAAGATGGGTAAAAAAGCGCAGGTCTGGCCCGATGAGGGGTTGTTCCCCCAGGGGAATTTGTTGCAGGAGTTGTAAGGCGGCGATCGCCGTTAAGGAAAGCCCTTGGACACGCCAGGGTTGCCAAATTCGTTGGGTAGCCTTGAGGTCAGTAGCGTCTTGCCCCGCTAACAGAGGGACTAAGGTTTTCTTCGTTTTTTGGCTGGGTAAGGTCAGGGTGACTTCGACCCAGGGTTCCTGCTCTAGGGCTGGCTGGATTCCCAGGGTTTGTAAGCTATGGGCTAATTGGGGGCGATCGCCATTAAAAGGATGCCGGGGCAAAACCGTATCCGAACCAGAGGAAGACTCCGGTTCCTCTTGCCAGGCCGCTACCCACAGGAAAAAAAAAGAACGATCTGGTTTAATGAACCAACTGCCGTGTAAGGTTGCCATGAAGTTAACCCACAAAAAAATGTCCCCCCGATGAGGGGCTACTCCCCAAGGAAGCAACGTCTTTCATTCTAGGGGAATGGGCTGAATGTCTTCCTACTCCTCGTAATATTCCGGCACTTTTTCTACCCGTTTTTCCGGAATATTGACCCTGGGGGGCTGATAGGATGGGGCTTCGGTTTCATCCTCCCATTGATCCTCTTCATACTCATAACTGGCGGCCCGTCGCGGAGCTTCTCGTTTTCCGCCCCAATTATCCGTTTCGTAGTCCTCTTCTTCATAGCGCAGGGTTTCCGCTTGCCGACGTAGAGGGGGAGGGGCCGGACGACTTTCTTCCCAGTCATCTTCATGCCAACGCTCTTCTTTGACCGGTTGCCGGGCCTGGATTGGTGTACGAATCGGAATACCGGTTCCCAGTTGATTTTCTGGGCGGGTGGTCGGCGGGTAATACATATCTTCGGCTTCTTTTTCCCAGGCGGGACGACCAATTCCCAAACGCTCTAATACGCCAACGGTTAATTGGGTTAATCGCTCCTCTGCCCCTTCAAACACGATCAGGCGATTGGGGCCACTACTGACCACTTCATCAATGGATAACTCGTAGGTGCTGATTAACTGTTCGGGAATTTGCGGTAATCCCAACGAGGCAATAATGATGGACATTAACTTGCCCGTTTCGAGGTTGAATTGAAAATCCCGCACTTTGCCGAGGGGTTCCCCCGTTTCGGTAATCACTTCACTATTGACGAGGGAGGTGTAGGCATCAATATCAACGGTTTCAAAGACATCTTCATCCTCGACTAAAACGACATCTCCCGTTTGACAAATGCTATTGAGATAAAGATATTGGGGCATCCCCGACAGGGCAAAAATATTATCCCTGAGACCCAGGGCTACCAGTTCGCGCTGGTCAATATCTACCAAAATATCTTTGACTACCCCCAATTTTTTGCCGGTATTGCGGGTAATGACTTCTGTATTGATAAATTCGTTGCGGAGGCGGATGTTATCTATGCTCATTGGTTTTAGTTTGACGAACCAGGGCGATCGCTAGGCAGTCAAGGGATTATAACGGGTGTTAGTCGTTGTGGTCAAAAGAGTTTCCCTCAATCATAGCAAATTCTCTGAATTATTCAGAGAGCCGGGCAGGGGAGAGGGGTTGCCGGACCGACAAAGCGGCTGATTTCGGTTGAATGAGATACCCACAACTATGTTCCCCCCGGTTTAACCACTGAATGCGTTCAATCTGACAATCGGGCAAAATCGCGCTAAACATTTCTAATTCGTGGCCACACACCGTTGGGTAGGATTCGGCAACATCGGAAATGGCACAGTGATGTTCCGCGAGGATAAACTGATCGGCAGTGCCGGGCAAATGTAACTCGGCCATATAACCTTCGGCTCGCCGCATTTCCACTAATTTTTGCACCCTGGTGGCCAACTCTCCCGTCCCAATCCGTTGGCGATATTCGGCGGCTTTCCGTTCCCATTGTTTCTTTAAGACTTCTCCCACCTGTTGTTCCCCCAGGGTTTCCGTGAGGGTATCCAAAAATGAGACGGCAAATTCTCCGTAGCGGTGGGGAAAGCGATCGCGGCCTTGGCGACTAAGTTGATAGTAAAATTGAGGACGACCGAGTTCTCCTTTCACGGCCTGATGCTCAATTAAAGACTCGTCTTCTAAATCCTTCAGGTGGCGGCGAATCGCCTGGGGACTAATGCCCAAAACCTCCGCTAACGCTTGGGCCGTGGCCTGTCCCTGCTTCAGGAGATAATGCAAAATATCGTCTTTGGTAGAGGGGGGGTGAGTAATCGTCATAATCAGAGGCGATCGCGGTAACTATTTCCCTCTATATTAGCGATTTTGACAACATCGGTGTTGTTATTCTATGGTAGGATGGGGATTAAACAACCTCCGTGTTGCTAAACCCCCTAGCCTTCCTTGAGATACTTCCTACGATCTAGTCGAATTCCCCTAGAAACCCCTAGGGAGAAAAGCAACTAGCGATTCATCCCCCACCCAAGAGAACACCGATGAGTGCGACCACTGTTAAAACCCTCGTCAATCAGCCCTACAAATACGGCTTTGTCACCGACATCGAAACCGATAGCATCCCCAAAGGCCTAAACGAAGATGTCATCCGCTTAATTTCTGCCAAGAAAAATGAGCCGGACTTCATGTTGGAATTTCGTTTGAAAGCCTATCGTCACTGGCTCACCTTGACGGAACCGACCTGGCCCCATGTTTCCTATCCACCGATTAATTATCAGGATATTATTTACTATTCGGCTCCGAAACAAAAGAAAGAAAAATTAAACAGTTTAGAAGAAGTGGATCCGGCTATCCTAGAAACCTTTGAAAAGCTAGGGATTCCGCTTTCTGAGCAAAAACGCTTGAGTAATGTGGCCGTAGATGCGATTTTTGATAGTGTTTCTATTGCCACAACCTATAAGGAAAAATTAGCTGAACATGGGGTAATTTTTTGTTCGATTTCGGAAGCCTTAAAAGAGCATCCAGACCTAGTGCAAAAATATATTGGCTCCGTTGTGCCTGTTGGGGATAATTATTTTGCGGCTTTAAATTCGGCGGTGTTTAGTGACGGCTCTTTTGTGTTTATTCCCAAAGGGGTTAAATGTCCGATGGATCTATCTACCTATTTTCGCATTAATAATGGGGAAACGGGACAGTTTGAAAGAACGTTAATTGTCGCAGAAGACAATGCAAGCGTATCGTATTTGGAGGGCTGTACTGCTCCGGTGTATGATAGTAATCAGCTACACGCGGCAGTAGTGGAATTAGTCGCCCTAGATCATGCCGAGATTAAATATTCAACGGTACAAAATTGGTATGCAGGGGATGTCAATGGCAAGGGTGGCATTTACAACTTTGTGACCAAGCGGGGGTTATGTAAGGGGGTTAATTCCAAAATTTCCTGGACGCAGGTGGAAACCGGATCCGCGATTACCTGGAAATATCCCAGTTGTGTCCTAGTCGGCGATCGCTCGGTGGGAGAATTTTATTCCATTGCCTTGACCAATAATCGTCAACAGGCAGATACGGGAACCAAGATGATTCATATTGGCAAAAATACCCGTAGCACGATTATTTCTAAGGGGATTTCGGCGGGTCAATCCCAAAATAGTTATCGTGGCTTAGTGAAAATGGGGCCGAACGCTCACGGTGCGCGTAACTATTCTCAATGTGATTCGATGTTGATTGGGGATAATGCAGAAGCGAATACTTTTCCCTATATTCAAGTTGATAATAATACGGCAAAAGTGGAGCATGAAGCTTCCACGTCTAAGATTGGGGAAGACCAACTTTTCTATTTTGCCCAACGGGGAATTTCGGAAGAGGATGCGGTATCTCTGTTGGTCAGTGGTTTCTGTAAAGATGTGCTGAATGAGTTACCGTTGGAGTTTGCCGCCGAAGCGGATAAGTTGCTCAGTCTTAAATTGGAAGGGACGGTTGGGTAACAATTCTCCATTAAAAGTTCCCCACTAAGCTCTTAAGAGATCCCTGCTTGTTCTGGGAAGATCCCCCCTACCCCCCTTAAAAAGGGGGGCTAACACAATCAATTATTCACTATCTATTATCCTGTCTATTCTAATGAGTACTATTCTTTCTGTTACTAATTTAACGGCTAATGTTGAAGGGAATCCGATTCTTAAAGGCCTAAATTTAAAAGTCAAAGCAGGTGAAGTTCATGCCATTATGGGCCGTAATGGTTCGGGTAAAAGTACATTTTCTAAGGTGTTGACGGGTCATCCTGATTATGAAGTAACGGGTGGGGAAATTCTTTATCTGGGAGAAAGTTTATTGGAGAAGGAACCCGATCAACGCGCTCTAGCGGGTATTTTTCTGGCGTTTCAGTATCCGTTGGAAATTCCTGGGGTGAGTAATTTAGATTTTCTGCGGATTGCTTACAATGCGAAGCGTAAGTATTTAGGTTTAGAAGAGTTAGATACTTTTGATTTTGAGGATTTGGTTAATGAAAAGTTGGATGTCGTGCAAATGAATCCCAGTTTTTTAGACCGTAGTTTAAATGAAGGGTTTTCGGGGGGAGAAAAGAAGCGTAATGAGATTTTACAAATGGCAATTTTAGAGCCGACTTTATCTATTCTGGATGAAATTGATTCGGGCTTAGATATTGATGCGTTGCGGATTGTGGCGAATGGAGTGAATCAGTTAAGAACGCCGGAAAATGCGACGATTGTGATTACCCATTATCAACGATTATTGGATTACATTGAGCCGGATTATGTTCATGTGGTGTATGACGGGCGCATTGTGATGAGTGGGGATAAGGCGTTGGCCCTGGAGTTAGAGGCGAAGGGTTACGATTTCTTGGATGAGAAGGTTTTGGCAGCGGTTTAATGGTTTTATTTCTCTTTAGAAAGGCTTAGATCCCCCCAAACCCCCTTAAAAAGGCTACTGCGTACACACAAGTTTTTTTATCCAAGTTTTTAGGTTTTGATCCCCCCCCCCCCTTAAAAAGGGGGGCAATGTACACAAGGTTTTATGAAAAATATTTGGTTTTTTCACTATTCGCTAACCCCTATTCACTAAATTACTAATTATGAGTCTGACTACAACGGATAATCAAAGTTATTTACACAAACTCTGGCACCAAGGCGATCGCCGTTTGTCGGTGATCCAAGATGAACGCTTAAAGGGTCTGCGTCAAAAAGCGAGTCAACATCTGCAACAGTTACCGTTACCGACGAAACGAGATGAAGAATGGTTATTTACCGATTTATCGGATTTGGTGACCGTTGATTTTGAAGGAGCGAACCCGATTGCTTTAGACAATGCGGTTTTGGAACCCTTTATTTTGAAGGAAGCAACCCAAACTCGCCTAACTTTTGTTAATGGTATTTATGCGGCTGAACTCTCCAATTTAAAGGGTTTACCCAATGGAATTTATGTGGGTAATTTACAAAATTTACCCCCAGCTAAATTAGCCAATTTATTTAACTATCTTGGCCAACAAGAAGGTTCAGAAGAAATATTTACAACTTTAAACACTAGCAGTTTAAGTGATGTTGCAATTATTTGGGTGGAGGATAAGACGGAAGTTAAAGTCCCAATTCATTGTTTATTTTTATCGGTGGTTTCACCCCAACCGGCTCTGATTCAGCCCCGCGTTTTCGTGATTACTGGTGATCAAAGTTCTTTAACGCTTGCGGAATCCTACGGAACGGTGACAGATACCTGTTCTGATCGCCCCCAACATCGCCCCTATTTTACCAATGTTGTAACTGAAATTTTTCTGGGTCAAAATAGTCAATTAACCCATATTCGTAATCAACGGGAGTCGGGAGATAGTTTTCACATTGCCAAAACGGCGATCGCCCAGGCGCAAGATAGTCAATATCGCTTATTAGAAATTAATTTAGGGGCGAAATTATATCGTCATAACCTGGAAATTTATCAACAGGGAGCCAATACCCAAACGGATTTACAAGGCTTAACGGTAATTGCGGGACGACAGGTTTCAGATACCCATAGTGCGATTTATTTACGTCATCCGCACGGAACCACCAATCAACTCCATAAATGTATTGTAGATAATTATGCCCACGCCATTTTTAGTGGTAAAATTTTTGTGCCTAAAACGGCTCAAATGACCAATGCTTCCCAATTAAATCGCAACTTAGTGTTATCCCCGAAAGGGCGCGTTAATACCAAACCAGAGTTACAAATCACGGCGGATAATGTGAAATGTGCCCATGGTGCAACGGTGAGTCAACTGGAACCCGATGAATTATTTTATCTCCGCAGTCGAGGCTTAAATGATTATGATGCTCGTCATTTATTAATTGATGCTTTTGCAGGGGAAATTTTAGATAAGGTTCCATTAAAGTCCTTACAACATCGTTTAGAGCAATGTATTGCCTGTCGTACGATTTAACTTTTATCTTTCTTTTGAATCAGTAGAGCAGAGCTTTCTTTAAAAGAAGGTGTTCCTCCCTACTCTCCTTAGAAAGAAATTTTACTGAAATTTTACTTAATTCTCTTACAAAGAGATCCCCCCTACCCCCCTTAAAAGGGGGGCTAATACAGGTAAACAAAAAAATCTTTATTTAAAAACATTTTTTGACTATGGTTACTACGCTTGAAAAAACCTTGGCGGCTCAAGTACGGGCCGATTTTCCGATTTTAAATCAGGAAATTGATGGGAATCCATTAGTTTATTTAGATAGTGCGGCAACTTCTCAAAAGCCTTTAGCCGTTCTGAATACGTTACGGGATTATTATCTCAAAGATAACGCGAATGTGCATCGTGGGGCGCATACCCTAAGTGTGAGGGCAACGGAAGCCTACGAAGCCGCACGGGAAAAGGTGGCTCATTTTATTCATGCGCGATCGCCGAGGGAAATTGTTTATACCCGTAATGCCACTGAAGCTATTAATTTAGTGGCCTATAGTTGGGGATTAAATAATCTGAAAGCTGGGGATGAAATTATCACTTCCGTTATGGAACATCATAGTAATTTAGTCCCCTGGCAAATGGTTGCCCAAAAAACGGGAGCTACCTTAAAATTTGTGCCATTAACTGATGATGAGATATTGGATTTAGAACAGTTCAAAAATCTTTTATCAGAAAAAACAAAATTAGTTGCGGTGGTTCACGTTTCTAACACTTTGGGCTGTGTGAATCCTGTTACAGAAATAACTCACCTTGCCCATCAGGTCGGAGCGAAAGTCCTCATTGATGCTTGCCAGAGTGTCCCCCATTGCCCGATTAATGTGCAGGATATAGATTGCGATTGGTTAGTGGCCAGTGGTCATAAAATGTGTGCCCCCACAGGAATTGGTTTTCTTTACGGCAAAGAGGAAATTTTAGAGGCGATGCCGCCCTTTTTTGGGGGAGGAGAAATGATTGCAGAAGTCTATTGTGATTATTTTACGACGGCAGATTTACCCCATAAATTTGAAGCCGGAACCCCGGCCATTGGGGAGGCGATCGCCCTAGGGGCCGCTGTTGATTATCTCACCCAAATCGGGATGGATAATATTCATCATTATGAAACTGAATTATCGCAATATTTATATGCCCAATTAACCACAATTCCCCATTTAAGGATCTATGGGCCGAATCCCCGCCAAGGTTACGGTCGAGCCGCCTTAGCCGCCTTTAATGTGCCGGGTTTCCACGCCAGCGATCTCGCCGCTCTTTTGGATCAAGATGGCATTGCCATTCGTTCCGGCCACCATTGTACCCAACCGTTACATCGTTTATTTGATGCGTCGGGCAGTGCGAGAGCCAGCCTGTATTTTTATAATACCTACGAAGAAATTGACCGATTGATTCAGTCCCTTCAGTCAACCCTGGAATTTTTTCAATCTCTGGACGATGAATAGGCGGGTCAAGTTAACGGCCATTCTTTCCCCTGTTAAATGCCTCATTCTGATCGGGATAATTTGGGGATTGATGATGGCCCCCGGTCGAGCAGAAACGATATATTTTCAAACCGTCGGTCAAGCGGGTTATCGAGTCCAAGGCTCCTTGGATTATGCCCTACCTGCCCCCAATCTTTTAACCCTCCGTTCCTGTGTCTCCTCATCGCCCGTTCTCAACTTAAGGGTCAATTTCTATGATCCCTAGGGTCATCTCTGGCAAAGCTATCAGTCTATTGCCTCTCAGCCCATTAATAACCCCTATTTACAGTTAACTTTTGATCGCCAAGCACAACAGTTTAAGGACGGATTAGACCTAGGGGGAAGTGATCCCCAGACAGTTTTTCTGAAGGGAGTCCCCGATCAACAACTACAATGGATCTACATAGATGCCCAGGGCCAAGAAAGGTTACTGGATCAAAATCGGGGATGGTTGGCGATCGCCGTTGTGCAGGGATCAAACAATTTCCGCTAGAGAATCCAAACACCCCAAAACCGGGGTAAAAAGCAAAAATCATCGGTGGCGGCATTCTCCCCAAAACTATCCGATGATCCCGTGATCTATAATAAAAGATAGTACTTCATCAAAGACCGTGAAGGCTTAAATCTAATTGTTTAACCATACTGAACAATGTTTATCACTATCTCTGTTATTTTTGCCGCCGCAACGGTTTCTGGGGGAAGCTACTGGTTTTTGTATCGTCATTTTCACCGTCAACTTATGCAACTGAAAAATCGTCTCGATCAAGTCAATCAAGAATACTATCATCAACAACAGCAAACCGAAGCGGCTGAACGGGAGATCCAATCTCTCATCGAACAGTCTAGGGTGAATACGGAAGCCTATCACCACCAACTGCAAGACATATCTCGGCAAAATGAAGCCTACCAACAGCAAATTGAACAGATAGAAAGTCTATTAGCGATCGCCAATCAACGCCAAAGGGAGTTGACCACGCAACTAGAGACACAACAGGAAGCCTATCATAGCCAAGCCGAAACCCTGCATCAGCAACTAGAGCAGGCTCAAAAAACTTTACTGGAGCATACCCAACAGGCAGAACAAACCCTGGAACAACTACGCCAGGAAAGGGAAATAGCCCTACAGGCACAACAGGCGATGATGCAAGCTCAAATAAATCATCTTCTCCAGGAAAAGCAAGAATTATCGCAAGCCATGGAAGATCTGTATGTTTCCATTGAGGACAGCATTCAATCCCAAACCCAGGAGCTAGAAAAACGCAATCAAGCCCTATTACTCAGCAATCAACAACTCCAACAGGACAATGCTCAACTGCATCAGGAAAATGAGACGTTGAAACATCAACTCTTTTTGAGTCGCCAGGACAGTAACCCAGGAAAATCCTTGGGAAAAAAGTTTTCCACTTCAGAAAATGCCGTTATATTAATGTCAACGGAGCAAGATCTTTATCCAGAGGAAAAACGAAGTTTAATTTTACATTTGTTACGTTCTGAACGCGACAGAATAGAAAAACAAAAGCGCAGAATACATATCATTGATGACATTTTAGCGAATAATTCGATGAATTCCTCCCGTGATGAATTTGAATTCCGTTTAAAGAAAGTCCTTTCTTCCTACCGAGAAATGGATAGTAAAACGCGGGGAGAATTACAGCATTTAGGCTTTGCCATAACCGATGATGGTAAGCATTATAAATTGATTTTTCAACAGGATGACCGTTACACCTTTGCCTGTCCTAAGAGTGGCAGTGATCATCGAGGGGGCAAAAATTTATTTAGTTGGATAAGGGGACTATTGCTTTGATGGGGTTGAGTTTTTAGACAGACCATTGAGGCGATAGGCAATTTTTAAGATAAATGCTCATTACAGGCGTGTTACCTTTCCTAACCATTTTGTGAGCATTTGCGCTATCGTCAGTAGGGAGAATCCCTAATTTACCATCGCCTATCCTATGCCAGAAACGGCTAATCAACGAATGCAAGTGACGGACGACCTGGATCAATTACTCAATATTTTGCCCACTTCGATTCGTCATACCCTAGAAAATCATCCCCACCGCGATCGCCTCATTGAAGTGGTAATGGACTTAGGCAGATTACCCGAAGCCCGGTTTCCGGAGGAAGCCATCTATCTGGGAGAAACCCCGATCACGAAGGCGGATTTACAATACTCCATTGCGCGGGTCGGGCATTTTAGCGGGGATAATCGGGCCGGCATTGAACGAACCTTGCACCGGATTAGTGCTATTCGCAATCGGACGGATGAAATTATTGGTTTGACCTGTCGCATTGGGCGGGCGGTGTTTGGCACGATTTCCATGATTCGGGATTTGGTGGAAACGGGACAGTCTATTCTGTTGCTGGGTCGTCCGGGGGTTGGTAAAACCACGGCGTTACGGGAAATTGCCAGGGTCTTGGCTGACGATTTACAGAAACGAGTCGTGATTATTGATACCTCGAACGAAATTGCTGGGGACGGTGATATTCCCCACCCGGCGATCGGTCGAGCGAGAAGGATGCAGGTGGCCCGCCCGGAGTTACAACATCAGGTGATGATCGAAGCGGTAGAAAACCATATGCCTGAAGTCATTGTCATTGATGAAATTGGCACAGAATTAGAAGCCCTCGCGGCCCGCACGATCGCCGAACGAGGAGTCCAGTTAGTAGGGACAGCCCATGGTAATCGTCTGGAAAATCTCATTAAAAATCCGACCCTTTCGGACTTAGTGGGGGGGATTCAAGCCGTTACCCTGGGGGATGAAGAGGCCCGTCGTCGGGGTTCCCAAAAAACGGTGTTGGAACGGAAAGCCCCTCCTACCTTTGCGATCGCCGTTGAAATGTTAGAACGTCAACGCTGGGTGATTCATGGGGAAGTAGCCCAGACCATTGATCTGTTGTTACGCGGTAAGCAACCTGGCTTACAAATTCGTACCGTGAATGAGCAGGGAGAGGTAGAAATCACCCAGGAACAACCCCAACTTCCCCTGGCCAAATCCTTCCCCTCCCAAGAGTTGCCGAGTATTCCCCGCCCCACCGGTCTCCGGGCTTCGGGTCAGATGTTGCCGTTAACCCCTTTCGCCGCAACCAATGAGCCGCCGGATTTTGCCCAGTTATTAGAGCAATCCTGGCGAACCTCAGAGGTCGCAGAAGATCCCTTACCGGTGTCTGGATCTCTGGGGGACGAGCATCCTCTCCAGGTATATCCCTACGGTATCGGGCGATCGCAGATTGAACAGGTAATCGAAGTTTTAAATTTACCGATTGTGTTGACCAAGGATCTCCACAATGCCGACGCGGTGTTAGCCCTCCGGAGTCAAGTCAAAACCCATGGCAAATTACGCCAGGTGGCCAAGGGGAAACATATTCCCATCTATGGTCTCAAATCCAATACCATTCCCCAAATTAGTCGCACGTTACAACGGATTCTCGGCAAAGACGAACCCTTTACGGGGGAAACCGATGTCCGATTGTTTGCCCGGAGTGGGAGCGATGATGAATTAGAAGCCCTAGAAGAAGCGCGTCTCGCTGTTGAGCAAATTGTGATTCCTACCGGTCAACCCGTCGAATTATTGCCGCGATCGGGAAAAGTCCGCAAAATGCAACACGAATTGGTGGAGCATTATCGCTTACATTCCGATAGTTTTGGCGAAGAACCCAACCGACGACTACGGATTTATCCCGCCTAAGCTATTGATTCTCTAAACCGCCGCTAGGCAAGGAGCTTAAGCTATGTTTGCCACGACTTCTCCTTTAATCACACCGGCCCAGTTAGCCGATGGTCTTGCCTCTGATCCCCTGGCCCTACGGATCTGTGACTGCCGTTTCCAACTGAGTGATCCCGATTGGGGGTACCAGCAATACCTTCAGGGACATTTACCCGGCGCGATTTATGCCCATTTAGACAAGGATTTGTCGTCTCCGGTGGGCCGTCATGGCGGCAGACATCCCCTACCCGATCCGAAGATTTTAGCCCAAACCTTTGAACGCTGGGGCATTATCCAGGGGGAAACCTGGGTGGTGGCCTACGATGATAGCCGTTTTGCCTTTGCGTCCCGGTTGTGGTGGTTATTACGTTATCTCGGCCATGACCGGGTAGGGGTTTTAGATGGAGGTTGGCCCGCTTGGCAAAAGGAGGGTGGCCCTGTAACGACGGTGATTCCCGATCTGGCTCCGGGACGTTTTATTCCCCAGGTACGCCAGGATTGGGTCGTAGATAGAGCGGTTGTCAAAAACCGACCGGCAACAACGCTCTTAATTGATTCCAGGGAACGCGATCGCTACGAAGGATTGCGGGAACCCATTGATCCACGCGCCGGGCATATTCCTGGGGCCCTTTGTTTACCCTGGCAGGAGGTAACAGACAGTGAAGGAAAGGCGTTAAGTGCGACCTCTCTCCAGTCCCGTTGGCAACCCTACCAGCCCCAGTCGGAACACATTGTCTATTGCGGTTCCGGAGTAACAGCCTGTGTTAATCTCCTCTCCCAGGCGATCGCCGGATTAGACCTAGCGCGACTCTACCCAGGCGGCTGGAGTGATTGGTGCTCCTACGATAGCTAAAATCTAGCTTTAGCAGTATTCTAGGAAAGACGGAAGGTTTTGCTAAACATTTCAACATTTAAGTTAAACTAAAATTTCCTAAACTCTAAACTAATTTCTAAATTTATCTATTGTGTTTTTACTATTGTACTTTCATCCTGATATTTTCCCTAGGGTGAAGTATCTACAATTTTTATGATTAACCAAGGAGCTTAAAATCCCTGACTTGTCCCTCATTTTATGAAAATTACTATCTATCTAAAACCCTGCTATTTTGTCTCGTCTTCACCAAGCATGATGCCGACTAAGCTGTCGCGCATTTCAACTGCATGGTAATTTTTCTGAAAGCTCTGTAACAAGGGGCTTAAGCCCCCGGCCTGTATGGAGTTTAGATGGGTAACAGCTTACTGCATCATTCAGAGTGATGGTTGCATCATTGCCTCCTCAATCTCCTCTAGGCTAAGGAACTGATTTTAAATCTGTTTCTCCCTGACCCTTTTTGCTTAAAACCTTGGTTGTATCAAGCTTTTACGTCAAAAATTGACCTTGATTTTTAGCTTTTTATAACAAGAGAATGGGGGATTATAGCATACAATTTCTACGAATTTCTCTCCCCAGGTTGGTGGCCGGGGCTAAAAAACACGAGTTTTGAAAATAGATGAGATTTATCCAGGTTCTAAGGGACATTTTTCAGTATCTTTTGAGCGACCTCGGATGAACAAAACGGGCTTAAAAATTAGGATTAAGCCGTTAAATGGTTCAGCGTTAATCTCGTTGCTAGACAAGAAAATCCCCTTATTATTTAAATTTTAAATTAATTTTTATGACCCATAGCAATAGTTTTCCCTACTTGAGGGAACGGCTTTCTATTTTTGTAGATGGTAATAATATGTTTTATGCCCAACAAAAAAATGGTTGGTTTTTTGACCCTCGTCGGGTTTTGGATTACTTTACCAGCGATCCCAGTGTCAATTTAATTAATGCGTTTTGGTACACCGGTTTAAAAGATTTCCAAGACCAACGAGGATTTCGAGATGCCTTAATCAGTCTGGGTTATACCGTCAGAACAAAACTGTTAAAAGAATATTACGATGATGTGTCGGGTCGCTATTCCCAAAAGGCCAATTTAGATATTGAAATTGTGGTGGATATGTTTAACACGGTGGATCAATATGACCGGGTAGTGCTTTTTAGTGGTGATGGGGATTTTGAACGGGCGATCGAATTACTTCGTTCTAAAAATACTCACATTACTGTCGTTTCTACCGAGGGAATGATTGCTAGGGAATTACGCAATGCTACGGATCGCTACATTGACTTAAACGATATTCGTCAATATATCGAGAAAAATGATTACGAGGTCATTCTCAATGGCTCCAAATAATCAGGACATTCGCGTTCAAGATCCTGATAGATCGCTGTCAATTGTGCTTGATTGTCACAAGACAACCGCTTAATATTTTGGGATCATTGCTTTTTTGAAGGGCTTTTTTGAAAGTCATTTAGGTAACCAAGGCGATCGCCCTACCATAGAGCAACAGACAAAAATTTCTGTATGGTTCTTGCGTTACAGCAGATTCCGTAACAATGGGGTACAATAAGGGACGTAACATCATCGCTAACAATCCCGATAATATCATGCCACCGGTAATGGTTTAGTGGTAGTAAAAAAAGCTCAATGCCTTGCTAGTTGGGCGTTGTAGTCATGATAGAGTCTAAACGATTTCTAATTGTGCTAATTACATCGGTATAAATACTCTTTGCATTCTCTAACCAGTCTGTGGATTTTAAGCATCTTTCTTCCTTGTCATTCACTTTTTCATATATCTCTCAAAATGATTCTTTATACTCATAAGCTTTCCGCAAATGATTAGATTACTTTAACACCAATGCTAGTTTTTCTAACTCTTTCTCTGTCAGGTCTTTTGGATTTTTTTATTTGCTTTTCATTCTCGATAATTTCCTTCTTTATTGCGGTGACTAATTACTTGAATTCTAACAACACACTGTCGTTTTTGCTCCATGGCAAGCAACTCGTCAAAACTCAGATTCTGTAAGGCTTCTGGGGTTAGTTATCATACTTTTTGTGAGAAATGCGGGATAAACTCCATGCTCAACTTGATCGCCTGGTATTAGAAGCCTACGGTTTTACCAATGCGGAGACGCTTTTAGAGCCGTTATTAGCCCTCAATTTAGAACTCGCTGAACGGGAAAAGCAAGGTTTACCGATGATCGGAGCCAGTCATCACCGCGATCGCCCGATTGCTCCCGTAGAGTCCATCAAAAAACCTTAACGAAATCTTAGTCCTTGGACAGGGTTTGATCCGTTAAAATCAAGCGGTAGCTTTCACCTGACTAGCGATCCGGTTCTCATCGTAATTTTGATTTATTCCCTATGAAAATTGCCTTTTTTAGCAGTAAACCCTACGATCGCCAATTTTTTGAACAGGCGAATCAAGCCCATCAACGGAAGATGGTGTTTTTCGACGACTCACTCAATACTGATACGGCGATTTTAGCCCAGGGTTTTCCCGTTGTCTGTTTATTTGTCAATGATCAAGCCCCGGCTCCTATCTTAGAAAAATTGGCCCGCCAAGGAACGCGATTAATTGCCCTACGGTGCGCCGGTCATAATAATGTAGATTTAAAAAAAGCGGCTGAATTAGGCTTAAAGGTGGTTCATGTTCCCTCCTATTCTCCCTATGCGGTAGCGGAACACGCGGTGGGCTTAATTTTAGCTTTAAATCGCAAATTATATCGGGCCTATAATCGAGTTAGAGATGATAATTTTTCTCTCGAAGGATTACTGGGTTTTGATCTCTATGGTTCCACTGTGGGGATAATTGGTACGGGAAAAATTGGGCGGTGTTTTGCTCAAATTATGCAGGGGTTTGGGTGTCAAGTTTTGGGCTATGATGCGTTTCCTAATGAGGCATTTACGGAAATTCCCCACACCCGTTATGTTGCCTTGGCTGACCTATTAGCCCAATCGGATATTATTTCTCTCCATTGTCCCTTGTTACCAGAAACCCATTATTTAATTAATGCGGAAACCATTGCTCAGATGAAGCCAGGGGTGATGTTAATTAATACCAGTCGGGGTCATTTAATTGATACCCAAGCCGCGATTGAGGGCATTAAATCCCATCAAATTGGCTATCTCGGCATTGATGTCTATGAACAGGAAGATGAACTCTTTTTTGAAGATCATTCTGATAATATTATTCAAGATGATACCTTTCAGTTATTACAATCTTTCCCGAATGTGATGATTACGGCCCATCAAGGCTTTTTTACCCGCAATGCTTTAACGGCGATCGCTGAAACCACCTTGGCTAATATTCAGGAATTTGAACAGGGTCAATCCCTCCGTCACGAAGTGTGTTATCGCCCCCAGTCTTAGGACAATTCAGGAAAAATTCAGATGAAAATTTTAGTCTTAAATGCGGGTTCCAGTAGCCAAAAAAGTTGTCTTTATGACTTAACCCATAATCCCCAACCAGACCATCCTCCCGATCCCCTTTGGACAGGGTTTATTGATTGGACAAAAAGTGAGGGTCGGGGCCGCTTAACGGTGAAAGCCCAGGGTCAAAAACAGGAAATTTGCTTGGGATCGGGTAATGCCGAAGGCACGGCTAAAGATGCCCGCGGGTCGGGGATTCGACAAATGTTAAATACCCTGATCTCCCTACAGGTCTTGGAAGATTTAAACGAGATTCAGATGGTCGGCCATCGGGTTGTCCATGGCGGAGCAAAATATACCCAGGCAACGTTAATTGATCCCTCGGTCAAAGCGACAATTCAAGACCTTTTTCCCCTAGCTCCTGAACATAATCCCGCCCATTTAGAAGGCATTGAAGCCATAGAAGAGATATTGGGAACGGTTCCCCAGGTGGCAGTGTTTGATACGGCTTTCCATAGTCAAATGCCCCTCACTGCGGCGGTTTATCCCATTCCCTACGAGTGGTTTAGCCAGGGGGTACGACGCTATGGCTTCCATGGTATTAGTCATCAGTATTGCGCCCAACGAGCGGCTCAGTTTTTAGGCAAATCTCTCGAATCCCTGAGAATAGTTACCTGTCATTTAGGCAATGGTTGTTCTTTGGCGGCGGTGCAGGGCGGAAAGAGCATAGATACGACCATGGGGTTTACGCCCTTGGAAGGGGTGATGATGGGCAGTCGGTCAGGTTCCATTGATCCGGCGATTTTGCTTTACCTCCTGCGAGAACACCAATTTACCGCTCCCCAGTTAAATCAACTGTTAAATAAGGAATCCGGTCTCAAGGGAGTGTCTGGTCTCTCCGCCGATATGCGCTCGATTCTGGCGGCCATGGCCACTGGGCATGAACGGGCTACCCTGGCCTTTCAGGTCTATATCCACCGGTTAAAGGCCGCGATCGCCGCTATGACGGCCAGTTTAGGGGGGTTAGATGTCCTAGTCTTTACGGCGGGGGTGGGAGAAAATGCGCCCCAGGTGCGAACGGCCGCCTGTCAAGGATTGGAATTTTTAGGCATTCAGTTAGATCCAACCCTAAATGCCCAGGCTTTCCCCGATGCAGATATTGCCCAAAAGGGTTCTCCCGTGCGAATTTTAGTCTTACATACTGCCGAAGATTGGGCGATCGCCCAGACCTGTTGGCAACTCCGACCTCTCTAAATTTTCTCTTCCCCTCTCCCCATGACCCTAACTCTCTACTTTTTAAGACACGGTGAAACCACCTCCAGCCAAACCGGTACCTACTGCGGTTTATTGGATATTCATTTAACCCCTGCGGGTCAACAAATGGCCGAAGATTTTGCCCAAACTTATCAAGAATTACCCTGGAAAGCCGTTTATTGTAGTCCCCTCAAACGCACGATCGCCACAGCCACGCCCCTCTGCGATCGCCTGGGTTTAAATCTCAAATTGCGGGATGGATTGCGGGAAATTGCCTATGGGGAATGGGAAGGAAAAACCCCCTCAGAGGTCAATGCCCAATTTCATGATGATTACATTCGTTGGTTAACTGACCCCGGTTGGAACGCACCCAATGGCGGCGAAAAAGGCATTGATATTGCTCGCCGTACCTCGGAAGTGTTAGAGGAAATTGAACAGACCTATGAGGATGGTAATGTTTTAGTGGTTTCCCATAAAGCCACGATTCGCATTATGCTCTGTTCCCTGTTAGGGATTGACCTTGGCCGTTTCCGCGATCGCATTGGGATGCCCGTTGCCTCCGTTTCCATTGTGGAATTAACGGGTAATGGCCCCTTGGTTCATGTAATGGGCGATCGTTCCCATTTACGGGAAGAATTACGTCGTCGCGCCGGCAGTTAGGTATTGGAAAAATTAACCCCCTATCTAACTCGAAAACTATTGTTGTTGATCTGACAACACCCGTTTTTGGGCGATCGCCTTGACCTGTTGAATATCCCGTTTGTTACCCACCAATTCAGAACCCGCAGATTCTTGGAAATTCTCACATAAAAAAGCAGAACTAACCCCTTTGATAGCGATGTGAAATCAGCCGATAAAACCCTTCTCTCTCCGGCAAATATCCCGCATTGATCCACCCTCCTAAAAGTAAAACCACCCCAAACGTATTTTTCGGTGAAATTTTTTGATAGAGTAGGAAAATTCCCCAAATGTTTTGTGAGTCCCTTTCCTCTAACTTTTGATTCCGAATGCGCGAAGTTCTCTATATCGAAGTGCCAACCCCTGATACCACCGCCGTTTTAACCTGGCTCCAACAGACCTGGCAACCAGACCTCGGAAAAACCCAGGTAACACCCGTCGGTTTGCGCTTGGTTTTACCTTCCTCTCAGGGAGAACGACAACTCGGAATTTTTATCTGGTCGTTACAAAGGACTACTTATTTGAAGGTTTTTCTTTGGACAGAAGAAGGAAAAATAGTTAACCTGAATACCCAAGAAAAACAACTCCTGGATCACCTCATTCAAGAGCTACGTTTGGCCTTTCCGCCTACCTATCCGGCACCGCCCGAAATTGATTTCAGTCAACAGGATATTTTTACTGCTTTAGCTCCCTATTATCCCCAAACAGTGAAATTTTTCCAGAAAATGCCAGAAGGAGCCTATGATTTACAACGGGTTTATTGGTGGGAAAAACGCTGGCGAGATAGTGTGAATCATCCCCAACAACCGCAACAAGTCATTTTCACTGAATCTCAACCTCGGTTAATCTCTGAACCGCTCTATGATGTAATTTATATTGGCGGAGCTTTGGGGTCAATTCATGCGGCAGTGATGGCCAGATTAGGGTATCGAGTTTTATTAATTGAACGAATGCCCTTTGGTCGGATGAATCGGGAATGGAATATTTCACGGGGCGAATTTCAACGGTTAATGGATTTAGGCTTATTTACTGCCGAAGAATTTGAAGGATTAATTGCGAGGGAATACCGGGATGGGTTTAATAAATTTTTTGATGCCTATAATCCCCCTCACTTAAAAGCCAAAGTTTTACATACACCAACCGTCTTAAATATTGCTCTAAATTCTACTAAATTACTCAACCTTTGTGGCGAAAAATTGAGGGCCACCGGGGGAGATATTTGGGATGAAACGGAATTTATCCGGGCTGATATTGATGCTCAAAAAGTTACTCTTCAGTTAACCCATTTACCGACTGGCTCATCTCGTCAAGTCCAGGGTCGCTTATTAATGGATGCGATGGGTACTGCTTCTCCGATCGCCTGGCAATTAAATGGTCGTCATACCTTTGATAGTGTTTGTCCAACGGTGGGTGCAGTGATTGAGGGAATGGGGTCAGAAGTATGGGATCACCATTATGGCGATGTCTTAAATTCCCATGGTGATATTTCTAGGGGTCGTCAATTGATTTGGGAATTATTTCCAGGAGCAGGAGATGAATTGACTTTTTATCTGTTTCACTATCATCAAGTTCATCCCGAAAACCCCGGTTCCCTATTGGAAATGTATGAAGATTTCTTTACCATTTTGCCCGAATATCGGCGTTGTGATTTAGAGCAGTTAACCTGGAAAAAAGCCACCTTTGGTTACATTCCAGGGCATTTTAGCACCCATAAAAGCGATCGCACTGTTGCCTTTGACCGATTATTGGCGATCGGGGATGCCGCATCTTTACAATCGCCCTTAGTCTTTACGGGATTTGGTTCATTGGTGAGAAATTTAGGCAAATTAACCCACCTATTAGATACTGCTTTAAAACACGACTTATTAACAGCAGACAATCTCAATCAAATTCGAGCGTATCAAAGTAATGTAGCTGTTACCTGGCTCTTTTCTAAGGGAATGATGGTTCCCACAGGACAAATTTTGCCCCCCCAACGCATTAATGCGATGCTCAATACTTTTTTTGGGTTATTAGCGGACTCTCCCCCCGATGTAGCCGATACGTTTATCAAAGATAAAACGACCTGGTTGATGTTTACCCGTCTTGCTCTCAAAGCCGCTCGTAAAAATCCCCTTTTATTACTGTGGATTTGGCAGATGGCCGGCACACCGGATCTACTCCGTTGGCTAGGGGTTTATAGTGATTTTACCCTAGATAGTTTGAAAAATTTATGCTTGACCCGTTGGTTTCCCCATGGATTGGCCAAGGTTCAACCCTGGTTAGAAAAACAAGCTCCGGCTCTCTGGTTAAGGTTGCTGTGTTTACGCTATAGCTTGGTTTAAGTTTTTTTAACTTTTGACTTTATTTAAAGATAACGAATGGCAAGGGTTTAATTAAGTATGCCACACTTTTAAAAAGGGGATTGGGTGAAGAATTTTAAGGATAAGAAGGCGATCGCCACACCCAGGGCTAAACCGGCAATCACTTGGACAGGAGTATGGCCCAACAATTCCTTTAAACGTTCTTCACTGAAACTGGGATTTTCCTGAAACAATTCATCAATCATTTGATTTAAAATTCGCGCTTGTTTACCCGCCGCTTGTCTGACTCCCGCCGCATCGTACATGACAATCACAGCAAATAGGGTAGCGATCGCAAACTCATTGGTATCCCAGCCCTTTTCTAAACCGACTCCAGCCGCTAAAGCCCCGACCAAAGCCGAATGGGAACTGGGCATTCCCCCCGTTGACACCAGCGATCGCAGATTGACCTTACCGTTCCGCACCAACTCCACGATAGCTTTGAGACCCTGGGCCAGAAAACAGGCCGCGAGGGAAATCCAAAGCACTTGATTGTGGAGAATACTACTAAAATCCTGCATAGATAGAGAATTAGGCGTTTTCAGCCCTAGTTTTTGCGGTTGATAATATATTGGGCAATCGCTGTTAATGGATTTGCGGCTTCCCCGTAGGTTTCCAAAACGGCGATCGCTTCATCAATTAACTGTTGAGCCTGTCGTCGGGATTCTTCAATTCCCCATAGACTCGGATAGGTCGCCTTTTGGGCCTTCACATCTTTCCCGATACTTTTCCCCAACTCTTCCTGGGTCGCCGTAATATCCAGAATATCGTCAATAATTTGAAAGGCTAACCCAATATTTTGGGCATAGGTCGTCAGACGTTGAATCGCCTCTTCCGATGCACCGGCTAACATCGCTCCCGCCACCACAGAGGTTTCGAGTAAGGCTCCGGTCTTGTGGGCATGGATAAACATCAGGGTTTCTGTACTAACATCCGTTTTCCCTTCACAGTCCAAATCCAATACCTGACCCCCGACCAACCCCTCGGCCCCGACGGTACGCCCTAGGCGACCGAGTACCTGAATCAGATGCGCGGCTTCCACTTGACGAGTTTGGGTAGCCACGTATTCAAAAGCATAGGCGAGCAGACCATCACCGGCCAAAATGGCAATATCTTCCCCAAAAACTTTATGGTTTGTCAGCTTACCGCGCCGATAGTCGTCATTATCCATGGCCGGTAAATCATCATGGATTAAGGACATGGTGTGGATCATTTCCAAGGCGCAGGCGGTGGGCAGACACATAGCTAAGTTGCCACCATGCAGTTCGCAAGCACTAATACAAAGAATCGGACGGAGACGTTTCCCCCCCGCAAGTAGGGAATAGCGCATGGCTTCATAAATTTTGGCGGGTTTTCTAATGGGTAAAGACTGGTCGAGGGCTTGCTCAACAAGTTTTTGTTTTTCTTGAAGATAGGAGGCGAGGTCAAAGGGAGTTGGCTTCCTTTGTGCAACCATTGTTTCACCCATGTTTAAGTACCCAACATTTTGAAGTAATTGCTTTCCTATCTTACCCGCTAAGGGGAAAGCTCCTAGAAAAAGATTGGCTTGGAGATTAGGCCGCCAGGGATTGGTTCGGGAGGGGTTGCCAACGGAAGTAGCGATCGCCTCCCATTTCGAGGATCACTTTGAGACGAGGTTCCTGTTGGGTCAGACTGACCAGATATTGCTGTTCTGCTTGGGATAAAATAAAGCCCTCAATGATCCACAGAACTAAGCCTTTCGATTTGGGGGATAACTGCTCTAATTGATAGGCGGCGATCGGGGGAATAAAATACACAGGCCCAACGGCTCCCTCTTGACCGATATTTTTCTTGCCGAGGTGGGCAGGACGCACGCCATGAATCCCCATTAGGTAGGCTCCTAAATCCCCTAGCCCCCTAGCGGTTAGGGAAAGGGTGGTATAACCATTGGCCCGGAGACGACGTTGATAACGACCTTCATAACCCCCTTCTAAAGGAGCGTAAACGCTTAAAGCACCCGATTTTTCGAGGTCACGGATGAAAGGTTTTCCAGTGGTTAATAATGGCATGGCGTAATGGTTAGATAGGGATTGGGTAGAGATCGTCCCTGATTATAACCTAAATTTAATTCAGGATTGTCGTGAGAGGAATGGTTAATTCGGGAAAAGCGAGGGGAGAGAGACTTTGTTTCGGGGTGAAGAAGGTTTGATTTTGATAGTGATTATTGAGGGGATCGCTATAGCGTTCTAATTGATTTTGGGTCAAATTAATGAGCCAAACTTCTTGGATTTGATGTTCAGCGTAGAGGGGAACTTTGATTTCTCGATCATAGATCAGGCTAGAATCAGCCACTTCTATTAACAATAAAATATCGGTGGCGGTGGGGAGGCGATCGGCATAAAAATTTTCTACGGGCTTTAATAATGCTAAATCTGGCTGGGGTTCCGAGCGATTGCCAAGGGAAATAGGATTTTGACTACTAACAAAGACTTTTTCTCCTAAAGTGTGAGCAAACCAATTAGCCAAATAATTCGTGACAAAAGCATGACGGAAACCGATGGGGGACATGGTAATAATTTCTCCCTGGATTAATTCAATCTGTTCTTGATGGCTGAGGATCTGCTCCTGAGCCATTTTGTGGTATTGTTCAACGGTGAATTTGCGGGTTAACAATTGCATTATTTCCTCCTAGAACCTAGAGAACTGGTCTTTTTACTGACATGAAAAGACGGGTTAATCTACACAAGTCAACCTGTTTTTAGTGTATCAGGCCATCAAGGGAAACTGACCGCCCTTTCAATCCTGGATCTCGATCGCCATGACCCGTAGTTCTTGACCTTGAATAATTCTGAGATGAACACTGCCACAGGAACACAAACCAAAGGGATGGGTTAAGGGGATTTCCGTTTGACAGTGTTGGCATTGTCCCCTTCCTGGGATTTCCAGAATTTCTAGGATGGCATTTTCTAGGACGGTTCCTGGGCAACAGGCGGTAAAACAAAAGGCGATCGCCTCTGGGGAAATTGCGGTGAGTTGGCCAATTTCGAGAATCACGCGGGTCACTGGTTGCCCCTGGGCATGGTCTAGGGCAATCTCCATCAAACTTTGGGTAATTCCTAATTCGTGCATTCTCAATAGGCTTAACAAGCGATCGGTTAACAGGATTGTTTTCTAAATCCCCCCCACAAATCGCCCTGGACTAAAACAATTTAGCGGATCAAATTGCTGTTTTAATGTTTGCATTAACGGTAGCGCATTCCCTCGATAACCCCATAGATCAAAGGTCTGTTTGAGTTCTTTCGGGGCGGCCAATACGGTTAAGAAACCCTGGGCTTCCTCGCATAATTGACGTTGTTGCTGAAGTTGATGACGACTACTTTCTCGGTCAGTAAACCCTAAAACTAAACGCCCTAATCCCGTATTGAGATGAATTTGTCCTAACCCTGGACATTGGGTTAAAAAGTTCACCGCTTGACTGGGTTGTACCCCAATCTTACAAAAGACCTGGGATTCAGGCTGGCTCTCGGTGGTCTGTTCACGGAGTTTTTGCCAGAGTTCCTGTTCCTCACTATCGTCTAAACTGGATTGAGATAGGGCTAATTTCTGAGCGATCGCCTCTAATTGTTGAGATTGTTCCTGTACACTAATGGCAATGCCTTGAAACCGTACCAATAACCCCCCTAATTCCCCTAGACCCAAGGACTGAGCCAAAGAAGCGGAGAGAAGATCCGCCGCCGTTGGAGCTAATCCAGAAGTTAACAGAGCTTGAGCCGCGATCGCCAGGGCAGACGTTTCGCCTGATAACCAAAGGGTTTGGGAAGTTTCCGGCCAGGGATATAGCCGCAGGGTCATCTGGGAGACAATGCCCAACGTCCCATAGGAACCCGTGAATAATTTCATCAGGTCATAACCCGCCACATTTTTCACCACACGCCCCCCCGCCTTGGCCACTTGACCATCCCAACGGACAAAGGAAATCCCTAGAATTAAATCCCTGATCCCCCCATACCGTTGTCGCCAACTCCCCGTATCGGCAGTGGCGAGGATACCCCCTAGGGTCGCCTGTTCCGGATAGGCAGGATCAATCGGTAAAAATTGGCGTTCGGCCTGAAGTAAAGTCTGTAAATCCCGGAGTTTTACCCCGGCTTCAACGGTCACGGTCAGATCGCTGGCATCATGGTCAATCACCTGATTCAGGGCGGATGTGCTAACGACCTGCGGAACAGGTTTTCCCAGACCTCCCCAATGGAGTTTACTGCCCGATCCCAGGGGTAAAATAGCCTGCTGTTGAGCCGTAGCCGTTTGGACGATCGCCGCCAATTCCATTACGGTACTTGGAACGTGCCAATGGGGAAAAGCCGGTTCTGCGAGGGCTTGATGGATGAGGCGTTGTTGGTCAGGGGTTAAGGATTCCCAGGGAGTACTGGCCATGTAAGGTGAAGTGAAACGCAGGGGTTGGGGGCTAACCCATCCTACAATGCGAAGGTGAATGGTTTAGCAGAATTTTGGGGAGTCCTTCGGTGATTGACGAGAACATCGGTTTACCCTGGGGGGCGATCGCCCTCATTGCCCTTTATTTGGCCGGTTTGCTCATCCTGGCAGAAATGTTAAATCGTTTTACTGTCCATTCGGGGGAAATCACACGCAAAATTGTTCATATTGGCAGTGGTCATGTTGTCCTGTTTGCCTGGTGGTTAAACATTCCCCGATGGGTCGGCATTGCGGCGGCGATCGCGGCGGGTTTAATTGCATTGTTATCCTATTTTTTGCCCATTTTACCCAGTTTAGAAAGTGTCGGACGGAAAAGTTTTGGCACATTTTTCTATGCTGTAAGCATTGGGATTTTAATCGGTTACTTTTTCCCGAATTATCCCGAATTTGCTACTCTTGGAATTTTAACCATGGCCTGGGGGGATGGATTGGCCGCTTTAGTCGGGAAACGGTGGGGAAAACATCCCTATCAATGCTGGGGCAATCGCAAAAGTTGGGAAGGTTCCTGCACCATGTTAGGGTTAAGTTTTACTGTCGGGATTGTGATACTAGGAACAGTTTACGGTTTGTCATGGATATTGTTTTTTGGCATGGCGGGGGTTGCTATTTTAGCCACACTGTTAGAAGTTTTTGCCTGGGAAGGGATTGATAATTTGACAGTTCCCTTGGGGAGTGCCTTTGCCGCTTTTGTTTGTTATTTATTAACCCAGTTTTCCTAGAAAAAATCGGTTTTTCCGGACAAAGGGTGATAATCAAAAATTACGGCGGTTTCTTTATCTATGTGGCACACTCAATTCCTTACAGGATAAGCCTTTTGGAATAGAGTCTGTACCAGACCAAAACCGAATCCGCCGTATCTCTCTTTTGCCAGAGCAGGAGCATTATAATGAAGAAAAAGGGCTAGGAGGTAGGTAGGGTATATGACCAAGCCAAGAGAAGCGAAACCAACAGTACAATTTATAGCTCTGACTTTTCCTGTTAAGTTGCGAATTGCAAGCTGGTAGCCTTGGCAAAGGTCATGTAACTTTAACCAACCGCGCCAAAGAACTTGGATACCGAGAGGAGTTTTACGACGATGTTGGAGGTTGACGAAACCTGTCAAGCTGGCTAAGTGTTAACTCGATAAAGTCCGACGTTTCATGGTCATTTCGTAGGCTTCAATAATGTCACCTTCTTTCCAGTCGTTAAACTTGTTAACGCCAATACCGCACTCATAGCCCGAATTAACCTCTCGTGCGTCTTCCTTCATCCGTTTCAGAGAGTCAATAGTCCCCTCATAGATGACCTGACCACCACGACGCACCCGCAGGTTACGGTTACGGATGATTTTGCCTGATTGGACATAACAACCCGCCACACTGCCGCGACCGACGGGGAAGACTGCCCGCACTTCGGCTTGACCCAGGGCTGATTCAATTTCTTCGGGATCGAGGAGACCTTCCATCGCCCCTTGAATCTCATCCAATAGTTTGTAGATGATGTCATACTCCCGAATATCTACACCCTCTTGATCCGCCGCTTGACGCGCTCCACTGGCCAGGGTGGTATTAAAGCCCACAACAACGGCTCCACTGGCGGCCGCGAGATCCACATCGGTTTCGGTGACTTCACCAGGGGCGGCCAACAACACCCGAATTTGCACTTCGTTTTGGGGTAACTGTTGTAAGGAGCCTAGGATCGCCTCCACTGACCCCTGGACATCGGCTTTGAGGATGAGGTTCAGTTCTTTCAGTTCCCCTTCCTGGGCTTGAGCGGATAGGGTGCTGAGGGTCACGCGACGGGAAGACAGGGCCTGTTGTAGGCGGGTTTGACGATGGGCAATGGCCCTGGCATCGGCGATCGCCCTGGCTTCTTTTTCGTTGCTATAGACTTCAAATTCATCCCCGGCGGCCGGCACCTCATTTAAACCAAGCACTTCAACGGCAAAGGAGGGAGTCGCGGCATCCACTTTATTGCCCCGGTCATCAATCATGGCGCGGATCTTACCGAGGACGGCTCCGACAACCAACACATCTCCGACCTTGAGCGTCCCATTTTGGACGAGTAGGGTAGCCACAGGGCCACGGGTTCGATCCAGATTGGCTTCAATCACCGTTCCTTTGGCTAGGCGATCAGGGTTAGCCGACAATTCTTCGACTTCCGAAACCAGCAGAATCATTTCCAGCAAGGTATCGAGGTTTTCTCCCTTCAAGGCACTGACGGGAACCATGATCGTATCACCGCCCCATTCTTCGGCTAAGAGACCCAGTTCGGATAATTCTTGTTTGATGCGATCGGGATTCGATTCGGGTTTGTCAATCTTATTCACGGCCACAATAATCGGCACTTCTGCGGCCCTGGCGTGACTAATGGCCTCACGGGTTTGGGGTTGAACCCCATCGTCTGCCGCCACCACCAGAATGGCAATATCGGTGACCCTGGCCCCCCTCGCCCGCATGGCGGTAAAGGCTTCGTGACCAGGGGTATCCAGAAAGACAATTTGTTCGGGTTTGCCGTTGTGTTCAATGTCCACATGGTAGGCCCCGATATGTTGGGTAATACCGCCCGCTTCACCCTGGGCTACCTTGGTTTTACGGATGGAATCCAGCAGGGTCGTTTTACCGTGATCCACGTGACCCATGATCGTGACCACCGGGGGACGACGTACCAGGTTCTCCAGGTCGGCCAGATCGAGCATTTCTGAGGTTTTGGTGGCGGCGGATTGGGTTTCTTCATCCTCCACTGACACGCCAAACTCTTCTGCAACGAGACGCGCGGTATCTTCATCGAGGGTTTGGGTAATTTGTACGGCAATCCCTTTTTGGAATAACAGGCGAATAATCTCAGTTTCCGCAATTTTGAGCAGGTCGGCTAAGTCCCGCACCGTCAAACTGCTGGACAGTACGATGCTTTCGGGTTTTTCTTCGACTTCCTTACGATTTTTGCTACTTTCCCGGCGATCGCTGCGAGACCCGGCGGGGGTTGGTTTAGCCGGAGCTTTTTTGGGACGATTAGCAGGGGTAAGGGTAGGTGTTTTTGCCTGGGACTTCGGTTTGGGGGGACGAGCAATGGAAACACTCACCACTGCCGGGCTAACAATATGATTGCCCTCTAAATCGAGTTCATCCTCATCTTCATCCTCAATGACCTGGGGACGACGTTTGGTTTTCGCGGCCGCTTTGGCCTTAATTAACCGTTCTTCTTCCTCCTCTTCTTCCCACTTGGGTCGTTTGGGCGGGGCGGGAGGCGTGGGTCGTTTGAGTTTTGGCTTTTCTGCTAATTCAATCAGGACTTCTTCTTCCCCTAGATTTTCACTGGGGGCCTTGCCGGCCGGTTCTAAGGGGAATTCCAACAGTTCCGGCAGATTGTCTTCTTCCGGTTTGGGTTGTTTGGGCCGCTGTAATTCCACTTTGGGTTTGAGTTTTTCCCCTTCTCCTTTCCCTTTTTTATCGGGCGGCTTTGGCCCAGGAATGGGATCTTTGAGGGTGACTACTACCGGGCGTGGAGGTTTTTGGTCTCCCTGGGGTGGGGCATTCTGACCGTCTCGTTTGCCTTTGCCCTTTTCTCCCTGGGGCCGGTCCGGGCGATCGCGCTTAGGAGCCGCCGCCATGAGTCGGGAGGGGGGGGTTAACAGAGGACGATTATCTTTTTCCGGTTTTTCGGGTTTCTCCGGTTTGTCAACTTTTTCAGCCTTGGGGGGAGTCGCCGGCTCAGGGGGAACGGGAGCCGAGACAACAGGTTTCGCCGGTTCTTGCGCCTTGGCCGCTGGTGTCGCCGGAGATTCTACTTTTTTCGGAGGAGGGGCCAACACCGGTTTGGGGATCATTTTCTCCCCTTTTTCGGTGGCGTTAGGGCGATCGCCGGGGGCATTCACCTTTGCCAAAACCGGCTCAGGGGCAGATGGCTCAGGGGGCACCCCAGGCGACACGGGAGGCGTTGGCGACATGGGACGTTCCGCAATCTGAGGGGGCGTAGGCCGTTTGGGCGGATTCGGGGAAGGAGTAGAAGACGACGGTTTCAATTCAGGAGGGGGGAGCGGTGTAGGACGAGATTGAGTATGATGAATGGCTAAAATTTCCTGTTTGCGTTCAGGGCGGGGTTTAGTCTGAAAAGAACCATCTCGATTACGGGGGGGGGTATGACTTTGACTAGGGGGATATTTCTCAGCACTTGCTCTAATCCGTTCGGCATCCGATTCGCTAATGGTACTGCTATGGCTTTTAAAAGCAATATTGAGTTTTTCGCAAATATCTAAGATGTCTTTATTGTCTAAATGCAACTCCTTTGATAAATCGTAAATCCGAACTTTGGCGTTGTTCATCCACTAGCCCCCTAGCTAAAAATTTAATAGGAACGAAATTAGGTGTGTTAATGATGGTCAACCCTGAGCAGTCAGATGGTGGGGAAAGACAGGGTGATGGGTAGTGTCCTGGTCAAGATAGAGGACAAGGTTAGGTATTGAAGAAGATAGATTTAAGTGGGGTATTGAAGAATTGGGACAATTTTAAAGTTTTTATTCTATCCTAGCGACAAAGTTGCTGACAAAACAAGTCACTAGGAAAAATCGTCCCCTAATTCGGAGAGTGATTTCCCTAGCCCCGTTAAACGCTCGTCGAGTTGGGCGTAGAGACCGTCGGGAATGGTCGCTTTCAAGGCACGCCCTAGACGATTTTTATGCCGGGCCGCTTTCAGACAACTTGCCTGGGGACACAGGTAAGCTGCTCGCCCCTGGCCCGTATCCAATTGTACCGCCCCGGAGGGATAGAGACGGACAATACGCCAAAAGTCTGATTTTGGCCGGATCTGGCGACAACCGACACAACGGCGCAAGTCTTTTTCCATGGTCTGGGTATTGGGTGAACGGCGATCGCCCCGGTGACTCTGTCAATCCCCTAGGGACAATCCCGCAACCCTAAGAAATGGTTAGGCGAACTCCTCCAATTCTACCCGCTCATCCTGAACATCAAAGCCCTCATCCTCGAAGACCTCTTCGGTTTCTGGGTCTTCCTCCTCCGCCAAGTCCGCTAAACGGGCTTCTTCTTCTGCCTCCAGCCGGGCCCGCTCTTCTTCCCGCTTGGCCTTTTGAGCGGCGACTTCTGCTTCAATTTGCTCCTTGTCCCTGGCGTAGGTGGCCGGATCCTTAATATCAATCTTCCAACCCGTTAAACGAGCCGCTAAACGAACATTCTGGCCCTCTTTGCCGATCGCCAAACTTAACTGGTCTTCCGCGACAATGACCAGGGCATGACGTTCTTCCGCGTCAATCAGATGCACAGCATCCACCCTGGCGGGACTGAGGGAATTACCGATATAGGTAGCGGGATCGGGCGACCAACGGATCACATCAATTTTTTCCCCCCGCAGTTCATTGACCACCGCCTGGATGCGGGAACCCCTGGCTCCAATACAAGCCCCAACGGGATCAACATCCCGCTCTAGGGTATCCACCGCAATTTTGGTACGGGGGCCGACATGACGGGTAGGAGGATTTGCTTCCCTGGAAACCGCCACAATGCGAACAATTTCCTCTTCGATTTCCGGTACCTCGACGGTGAACAATTCAACAACTAAACCGGCCGCCGCCCTAGAAACAATTAACTGCGGCCCCCGGTGCGACCCTTCCCGAACTTTTTTGAGATAGACCTTAAACGAGGCATTGGCTCGATAGTTATCGTTGGGTAACTGTTCCCGTTTGGGTAACTCGGCTTCCACTTCCGGTTGCCCAAAACTACTTTGGACAGCCATGATAATGGATTGCCGTTCAAAGCGCAGGACTCGTCCCAAAAGGACGGTGTTTTCCATATCCTGAAATTCTTCCTGGATAATTTTGCGCTGTTGATCCCGCAATTTTTGCAGTAACACCTGTTTGGTTTGAATCGCCGCCATGCGACCAAAATCCCGTTGATCTGGGGTCACATCTAGCACCACTTCATCCCCTAAAAGAGCTTCAGGGGCGACTTCTAACACTTCCTTGAGGGAAATTTGATGATCGCTATTTTCTACGGTTTCAACAATTCGTTTGGTGGAAAGAACACGAAATCCTTCTTCATCGGGATCTAATTCCACTTCAAAATTCGCAAAATAGTCTTCGGCAAATTGTTGACCCATGGTTTGGGAACGGCGAAAACGTTCATAGCCTTTTAAGAGGGCTTCGCGCAGGGCTTCTTCCACCGCCATTCTCGGTAAGTTGTGACGCTGGCTAATTTCTTCAATCATGTCTTGAAGACCTGGCAGACTGACTAGCATCGGATGTGGCTCCTTATGGGGTATTTGATTGTAGGTGGTGAGTGAGTAATCAAGTTAACGTTGGCTATCCAGTTGCACGGTAGCGACGATGGCTAAGGGAATCTTGATTCCTCGCCCTTTGAGATTGAGATAGAGGTGATGATCATCCTTGCCTTGCAGACGACCTTGCCATTGTCGTTGTCCCTCAAAGGGTTCTTGGGTGGTGACGACTACGCCAAAGCCTTTAAAGGCTAAAAAATCGCGTTCAGAGGTTAACTGGCGAGTAATGCCCGGACTGGAGACTTCTAAAACGTAGGCAGTAGGTAGCAGGCTCGTATTATCCAGGGAAACATCTAAGGCCCGACTCATTTTTTCACAGTCCTCTAGGCTGGTGTCCTGTTGGGGATTACGAATATCTATCCGGAGGACGGGGGGACGCTTGTTGGTCTGGAAAATGATGTCAACGATTTCTAAGCCCAGACTAGCGGCGATCGGGGTAGCCAGGTCAAAGAGGGGGGGGATAATGGGATGGGTCATCTAGGCAAGGATTTGCTCTCATCAAAAAGTTAATCGTTAACCCGTCTCTACTGTTATGGGTCGGGGTTAAAGATTTGACTTCCTGGGAGAGAATTACCAAAAAGTTTCAATCAGGCTTTATCGTAGCAAATCTTGGTCGAATCCTGGGCGAGTCCGATGGTGGATAGTGATTCAGTTGTAGTGGTGATGGCTTAAGCCTTTGCTAATTGGGCATTGTAGTCGTGTATAAGATACCAAATTGCCCCAATATGATTTTCCACATTTTTGGAAAAAGAGAGGCTTTGGCGCACCAATCGGGAAATTCGTTGTCGCAAGGTATTATTTAATCTGACCACATGATTAGTTTGACCCGTCTCCTTACCGAATCTTGAATGGCTTCGGTCGAAATAATGTATTGATTCATGAATATTTAAGCTTCACAATTTTTTTGCAGTCTTGCTCTAAGTTGAGCGATCGCCGTTTCCCCGTCAATTCCTTCACCTCGATCTAATTGTTCGGCCGCAATATCAATTTTTTTACCCACTTCTTCTACCCATTGTTGATATTGATCGCGTTTATCAAGTAACTGTAAAGCTTCGGCAATGATTTCATCCGGATTGGCATAACGTCCTGTGTCTAGTTGGGCCTCGATGAGCTTTTGGTGTTCGGGTTTTAAGGTTAGATTCATGGTTGTTAACGTTTGTTTTTTTTCATTATAGTTTTGATTTTGGCGATCGCCGTTTTGCCCTTGTCATTTTTGCTTGATGAATCGTTACGTTACCAAATTACATTTATGTATCCCCATTTCTGGATTAGAGAATCTTTTGAAAGCAGGGGAGCTTGATAAGTCAAACAAGTCGCAACGATTAATCGGTCTGCTGGATCGCTGTGAAAATTTCCTGGTAATCGAGTCGAAAGAACGGCAATTTCGGGATTTAGCGGTAACAGTTGCGTTTTCGGATGATCTAGGGATATGTTGAGCCAAACTTGAACATCCATCGCAAGAGTTAGGCGACCTTTCGCTACTAACATGGCCACTTCCCAGCAACAAATACTTGGTATCCCAATCGTCGAATTTTTTTCAATCGTTGCCAGTGCATGGGGGGAAAGTATTGGTGATTCTGTCATCCACCAGATCCAAGCATGGGTATCCAAAATAATCAAGTTTGAACATCCCACATTACATCAATGGGACTGATGAGATCGGTTTCAGCGATGACGCTATTTTTTAGGGGATTTCCGTGTAACCAAGGTGATGATACCGCAGATTCTGAGGGTAAGGGAGAGGGAGTTTTTGACTCCTGTTGAAGTCCTAGGTGAAAGCCATGAATCAGTTCATAAACTTGACTGAGTTTATCTTCTGGAATTTCCTGAAGTTCTTCGATAATTTTCTGGATCAACATACTTTTATCCCCCTTGTAAGATTTCTAGTTTAGTCTTTAAGGTTTGTTGGGTAGTGGCGATCGCTGTTTTGCCCTTGTCCCCTTTCTTCGGGTTCATAATTAACAGAATAAGCCATCAGATAGAAATTCCATAGCGTTGATAAATGTCTTCCTCTGCAATGGTTGGTCTGCCTGCAATTCGCTTCTCTCGTATTTCTAATAAACTTTGTCGAAAGGAGTCTTTAATGGTTTGACCGCGATCGGGATCATCACTGCTTAGGTCTAGTTGATCATTATTGAGTTCGGGGGATTCGATGGTTAGAGAAATCTTGATGTCATCAGGACAATGGGTTAAGTAATCCTGAATTTCGGGGGGAATAATGAGGTTTCCATTGTGGGTTTGCAGTTGAAAGGTTTGGCTTTTCATGGTTAAGACAGTCGGGATAAGTTAAGAGGCGATCGCTGGTTGTATTGTCGGTATAGCTCTAAAGAAATTACAAGTTTTATCTTCAGTGTTTTGGTGTGCCGTAAAGATAATGATCGTGTTGTTCGGCTCCGTCGGTGGGTAGGGTGTCTAGGACTTCTGGGGGAATATCGGCGGTGAGTTCTTCGATGAATTGCCAAAAGGGTTGTTTGGTTTTGGTTGCTTGGGTTTGATGGAGGAAGTCGAGGAGTTGATGAATCGTTTCATCGGAAGCGGTTTCGATTTTCTGTAGGAGTTGTTCTTTTAAGGTCATGGTTTTAGTGGGAGGCAGAATACACTAAAAAAGAATGGTTAAGCCTTCTTGGGCAAAATGTTTATCATGGGTGAGTATTTCATTAATTCCCATTTGTTTCATCACAATCATTGAGACGCAATCGGTAAGGCTATATCCTTTGTCTAGACGATTGGCATAAAGTTCTACACCTGATTGAATCAGACGGGAATCAACGCTAATAATTTGCAGGTTTGGAGAGGTTCGGATTTGGCGATAAAAATTAACGACACCTTGTTTCATGGGTTGATCAAATTTGGCGAAAAAGTTGAGATATTCAACCAATACTAGATCGGTTGTGACTAAGGGATGGTCTTGAATTAATGCGCCAAAAGCTCGCACTTGTCTATGCCATTGATCTTTAGCATGAATCAAGGCAACCCAATAAAATGTGTCGGCGAAGAGGGTCTGCATTATTCTTGAGGAGAATGACCATAAAGATAGTAATCCAAGTTTGCCGCCGCATCGGTGGGAACTTTATCAAAGGATTCTTCAGGGATGGTGGCGATTATTTCATCGGCGATTTCCCAAATGGCTTTGTTGTTTTGCGGGAAAGGGGCGGGAGTTTTATGGGAGCGTATCAGTTCTAAGCAGGATTGGACGAGGGATTCGGGTGCTTGTTCGATTTCCTGTAGGAGTTGTTCTTTGGCTGTCATGGCTGGTTTGGGCAGGTGGGGATATTTCAGATTATAGAGATTTACTAGGGCGATCGCCGTTTCCCCATCAATTCCTTCACCTCGATCTCATTACTGCTAAGGTATAATGACAAAAAAGAGATGATGACAATGGTAAACCTAGAAACGATCCAAGAAGATATTGCATCCCTTCCTTTGGATGCTCAACAAACCATTCTTGAACTTATAGATATTCTCAAAAAACGCTATTCTGCTGACCAAGAGGAAATAAACGAACTGGCAACACAGGATTGGTCTGACTTTATTGGTTGTATGGAAGCTGAACCAGACCTTTCACAAAATTATAAAACCTATTTAACCAGTGAACTTAATCAAAAATATGATCATTGTTGATACTGGTTTCTGGCTTGCCCTTGCGAATAAAAATGATTCATTTCATCCATTAGCTAAAAAGCAATTTCAAAAATTGATCAATCAACAATTTATTACAACTTGGTGTGTTGTTACTGAAACTTGTTATTTACTACAAAAACGAGTCGGCATAGATGCTCCAAAAACTTTTATTTATAAAATCTCTACAGGAAAATTACAAGTATTCGACCTCAAAATTAAGCATTGTCAACGCATCGAAGAATTGATGCAGAAATATAGAGATTTACCAATTGATTTGGCTGATGCTTCCTTAGTTATTTTGGCAGAAGAATTAGGTTCAGGTCAAATTCTTTCGGTTGATTATCGAGATTTTAATACCTATCGTTGGAAAGATACGGAACCTTTTCAAAATCTTCTTTAGGGGCGATCGCGGTTTTGCCTTTGTCACCCTTGCTTGATGAATGGTTTCATCGGAGGTGGTTTCGAGTTTCTTTAGGAGTTTGGAGATATTTCAGATTATAGAGATTTACTAGGGCGATCGCCGATCGAGGCTTTTGCGATCGCTGATCAAGGTTTTTGCGATCGCGGCCTTTGTCGTCTAATCGGAGCTTTTGTAGCTTGATCGCCGATCGCGGCTTTTGTCATCTAATTGCTGTTTTTGTCGTCTTGCGTATGAGTTAAAAGTTTCGGATTCAGAGAATAGGCTTCTATGCTGACATCAGGTAATCTTTGAGTTCGGGATATTGGGGAAATAAGCTATCAATACTGGCGAGTTTTGCTTTATATTCCAAAGCTGTAGCAATAATAATAAAGATGATCATTTTAGACATTCCTAATCTTCTTCATCTACGATAGGGCTGACAATATCCCCTAATGTTTTGCCTTTACCGATTAAATGAGCAGGGGTGGTACGTTTTGTTTGGGTTGAGAGAGAGGGTTCTTCTTCTATGATAATGATGGCGCGAATGGTTTGGGCTTTGGGTTTTTGTCCTAGCCATTGGATGCGATCGCCTTGAATGGTTACGTCATAATGTTTGAGCATGGTGGTTCTCTAACAATTCTCTTAACTAAGTCTATGATATTGCAGTGATAGTCTAGTTTAGTCTGAATTAAGAGGTTCGGCAGAAAAGGGTCTATATCCTTCTTGAAGGTCAGGGTTAGGCGATCGCCATTATGCTTGATAAATTTCCCATAGATTGTGACTAATCCCATACGGCATTTTTATAATGATTTAAAATGTGATAATCTTTGGTTAGCAAAATATGGTTATCTACTGAAGCGTGACTAACAATTAAGCGATCAAAGGGATCACGAGTCCAGTTAATAATGACAGACTGATTAATAATTAAATTAAAATCTTTTTTACATACCTTTAAATCAAGGGAACTTAGTAGTTCTAGAACAATGTCGTCTGATTTTTCAGTAATCCGACCAATTTCGTATAAATATTGTAATTCTAGCCTTACTATCGGTGAAATATAGAGTTCATGCTCGTTAATTAGATGTTTGGCGCGATCGCTTAATTTAGAAGTCAATCCTGCATAAAGCCAGACAACAATATGAGTATCAAGGTAAATCAAGGTTTGTCTCCTGTTCCCAACTGATTTGTACAAGTTCATCGGGATCGCCGATAATGGCTTGGGGACGATAGATTAACTTCTGTAATTTATCTACGGTTTCAACGGGACTAATGATTAATCGTTTGCCGTTGCGCTCAATTTCTAGGGGTTTTCCTGTGTTGAGGATTTCATCAAGGAGTTGGTCCAGGTTATTTTGTAATTTACTTGAGGTGACGCTTTTCATTGCTGGTCAAGGGAGTGGGAAGTTTTGGGGTCAGCGACTGGTTGTTCTCTAGCGGTTATAGCTGTTGGGGGATGGAAGATATTCGATATTGTAGCGATCGCCGTTATCAAGGGTTGGGAAGGTGCGATCGCCTTGGATGGTTACGTCATAATGTTTAAGCATAGTTACGGTTCTCTAGCAATTCTTTTAATTCAGTTTATGGTATTCAAGGGTATCTCGATAGTCTAATGGTTGCTTTGCTTTTAAGGATAGGAGTGTCAATAGGGCGATCGCGGTTTTGCCTTTGTCACCCTTGCTTGATGAATGGTTTCATCGGAGGTGGTTTCAATTACCTGTAGTAGTAGTTCTTTGGCGGTCATGGCTTTAGTGGGAAGGAGAATAGACTAAAAAAGAATGGTAAA
>JACCDQ010627697.1_pt1 | contig 46791 bp, 33 predicted proteins | sample 7446031 | NCBI WGS metagenome assembly JACCDQ01 (sample SAMN15323442, study PRJNA562643) | freshwater metagenome | isolation source: river surface water | place: USA:Blue River Watershed | collected 2017-08-17
GATTTGGCCATGGCCGCAACGCGGCTGGCAGCGGCAGGCAGGACTCGTGCGATGTAGCTGGGCATGGATTTCAGTCGGACCAGGGTTCAGGCTGAACAATCGGGCTGGAAAGCAGTACGCAAAATCCCGCCAAGCATAGCGGGTTTCGGCGAGGGCGGCCTATCAAGCTGCGTGAGGTGACTGTTTGGATATCGAAAACGATACAATGTCGCCTTTCGCCGGCGCTCCGCCGGCCGCGGTTTAAAAAGGTTTCAAACGGTTTCATTAAGGAGTCCCGAATGGCATTCTTGCAAGGTAAAAAACTGCTGATCACCGGCGTGCTGTCCAACCGCTCGATCGCTTACGGCATTGCGCAAGCCTGCCACCGCGAAGGCGCGGAACTGGCCTTCACCTATGTCGGCGAGCGCTTCAAGGATCGCATCACCGAATTCGCGAAAGAATTCAACAGCGAGCTGGTGTTCGATTGCGACGTCGGCAGCGATGAGCAGATCGAAGCGCTGTTCGCCGACCTCGGCAAGACCTGGCCGAAGTTCGATGGCTTCGTGCACGCGATCGGCTTTGCGCCGCGCGAAGCGATCGCCGGCGACTTCCTCGACGGCCTGAGCCGCGAGAACTTCCGCATTGCCCATGACATCTCCGCGTACAGCTTCCCGGCGATGGCCAAGGCCGCGCTGCCGATGCTGACGCCGGGCTCGGCGCTGCTGACGCTGTCCTATCTGGGCGCGATGCGTGCGCTACCGAACTACAACACGATGGGCCTGGCGAAAGCATCGCTGGAAGCCAGCGTGCGCTACCTGGCCGAATCGCTGGGCAAGCATGGCGTGCGCGTGAACGGTATCTCGGCCGGCCCGATCAAGACCCTGGCCGCGTCCGGCATCAAGGACTTCGGCAAGATCCTGAACTTCGTAAAAGAGAATGCGCCGCTGCGCCGCAACGTAACCACCGAAGACGTGGGCAATGCGTCGGCCTTCCTGCTGTCGAGCCTGGCGGCTGGCATCACGGGCGAGATCACCTATGTCGATGGCGGCTTCTCGCAAGTCGTGGCCGGCATGGGCAGCGACGACTAATCTCGTCAGCCGCGCCGGCCGCGCGCAGGGTCGGAACGCCCGATCCGAAACGCTGCCAGACTGGCAAGCCTCATCCCGAAGAGCCCGGCACCCGCCGGGTTTTTTCTTGGAATTCAAGGATTTGCACACGGATGCCGGAAATCCTGTATTATTCGCGCCGCGCTGCAACAAACAGCGCGACCATGCATCGCAGATCGTCAGCATTGTCCATAAAGCCCTCCCGCCCCCGGGTGCTGCAAGTCAGGCACCCACCCGGCGCAAAGCTTTTGTGCCGAAATCTCTCTGAATCCTGTACCCGAGCGCATAGCGCTCCTCGCAGAGCCTGATTTTTCGTCGTCGCTGCCAGCGTTGCCTTTATCAGCCGTCCGTCTGACCGCTCAGCATATTGCGTCGAGCAGCACCGGACAGTCCGTGGCTTTTGCCGCGCCTACAGACAAGGGCGCAGTGCAGGCCATGGCAACCCGTTTGAAAGAAAAACCATGACGTTTGAAGAAATCGGCCTGCACCCCCTGGTCCTGAAAGCCCTCGTCGACGCTGGCTATACCCAGCCGACCCCGGTGCAGCAGCAAGCTGTGCCGGCCGCGATCGAAGGTCGCGACCTGCTGGTGTCGTCGCAGACTGGCTCGGGCAAGACCGCCGCGTTCATGCTGCCGGCACTGCATCGCCTGGCCAGCGCGCCAGTCGACCCGCAGCAGGCCCCAAGCAAGACCCCCAACCAGCAAGCACAGGCTGCACGTGCCCGTGGCGACCGTCCGCGCTTTGCGCCGGCCCGCCCGAAGATGCTGGTACTGACCCCGACGCGCGAACTGGCGCTGCAAGTCACCACGGCCACCGACAAATATGGCGCGCACATGCGCCGCGTGAAGGCCGTATCCATCCTCGGTGGCATGCCTTACCCGAAACAGATGCAACTGCTGTCGCGCAATCCGGAAATTCTGGTCGCGACCCCGGGCCGCCTGATCGACCACATGGAATCGGGCAAGATCGATTTCTCGCAGCTGGAAATGCTGGTGCTGGACGAAGCCGACCGCATGCTCGACATGGGCTTCATCGATGACATCGAAATGATCATCAGCAAGACCCCGGAAACGCGCCAGACCATGCTGTTCTCGGCCACGCTCGACGGCATGGTCGGCAACATGGCCCGCCGCATCACCAAGGACCCGATGCTGATCCAGATCGCCGGCTCGGCGACCAAGCATGAAAACATCCAGCAGCGCGTGCACTTCGTCGACGACCTGTCGCACAAGAACCGCCTGCTCGACCACCTGCTGCGCGATGTATCGATCGACCAGGCCGTCGTGTTCACCGCGACCAAGCGCGATGCCGATACCATCGCCGACCGCCTGAATATCGGTGGCTTTGCTGCCGCTGCACTGCATGGCGACATGAACCAGGGCGCACGTAATCGCACCCTGAACAGCCTGCGCCGTGGCCAGGTGCGCGTGCTGGTGGCGACTGACGTCGCTGCGCGCGGCATCGACGTGCCGGGCATCACCCACGTGTTCAACTTTGACCTGCCGAAATTCCCGGAAGACTACGTGCACCGCATCGGCCGTACCGGCCGTGCCGGCCGCAATGGTATCGCCGTGTCGCTGGTGAACCATGCCGAAGGCATGAATGTGAAGCGTATCGAGCGCTTCACCAAGCAATTGATTCCGGTGGACGTGATCGAAGGCTTCGAGCCGACCCGCACCGCACCGGCACGCCGTCCGAAGCCGAATGGCTGGCGTCCGGGCGATGGCCGTGATGGTCGCAAGAACTTCGGCGGCGGTAACGGCGCTGGTCATGGTGGCCACGGTGGCAATGGCGGTAACGCCGGCCATGGTGGCAATGGTGGCAATGGCGGCGGCTACGGCAAGTCGGGCTACGGCAATTCGAACAATGCGAACAAGCCGGGTCAACGCACCTTCGCCAAGCCGGGCGCACCGCGCAAGGATGGCGGCTGGCAAGGCGGCAATCGCAATGAAGGCCGTCCGCAGCAGCGCTTCGAAGGCCGTACCGAAGGCCGTGGTAATCGCGGCTAAGTACTGAAGTAACAGGTCACCCACGGGGTGGCCTGCAGCAATGGCTCCTGCGGGAGCCATTGTCGTTTCTGCGGCTGGCATTCACGTCCGCGCCGAAACCTGGCCTGCCCTGCCGCGGCCGGCGTTGGCCGCATCGGCGATAATTCGGGCATAGAAACGGAGCCTCCCTATGAATGCCCCTGAAACACTGCGACTGACCTCGTTCTCTCACGGCGGTGGCTGCGGCTGCAAGATTGCGCCCGGCCTGCTGTCGGACATCCTGAAACAAACCCATGGCTTCCCGGTGCCGCCGCAACTGCTGGTCGGCATCGAGACTGCCGACGACGCCGCGGTCTACCAGCTCAATGACGAGCAGGCGCTGATCGCGACCACCGACTTTTTCATGCCCATCGTCGATGATCCATTCGACTTCGGCCGCATCGCGGCGACGAATGCGATCTCGGATGTGTATGCAATGGGCGGCACGCCCATCATGGCGCTGGCGCTGGTCGGCATGCCGATCGACAAGCTGCCGGTCGAGACCATTGGCCGCATCCTTGCCGGTGGCGAATCGGTGTGCGCAACGGCCGGCATTCCGATCGCCGGTGGCCACACCATCGATTCGGTCGAACCGATTTACGGGTTGGTGGTGATGGGTCTCGTGCATCCGAAGAAGCTCAAGCGCAATGCCGACGCCAAGCCCGGCGACAAACTGGTGCTGGGCAAGCCGCTGGGTGTGGGCATCTATTCGGCTGCGCTGAAGAAAGGCGCGCTCGATGCCGCCGGCTACGACGCGATGATTGCCAGCACCACGAAACTCAACACGCCCGGCCGCCAGCTGTCCGAGCTGGCAGGCGTGCATGCCCTGACCGATGTCACCGGTTTCGGCCTGCTCGGCCATACGCGCGAGATGGCGCTTGGCGCGAAACTCGCGGCACGCATCGCGCTGCCGCAGGTTCCTTTCCTGCCCGGCGTCGAAGCCCTCGCTGCGCAAGGCTTCATCACTGGCGCATCCGCGCGCAACTGGGCCGGCTATGGCCGCGACGTGCGCCTTGCCGATGGCATCACGCCGCAGCAGCAAGCGCTGCTGTGTGATCCGCAGACCTCGGGCGGGCTGCTGGTGGCCTGTGCACCGGAGGCGGTCGATCAAGTGCTAGCCGTGTTCCGTGCCGAAGGCTTCGCGCATGCTGCAGTGATCGGCGAAATGGCTGAAGGCACGCCGGGCATCGACGTGCTGGCCTGAAGTTCAGCGTGCCAGCCGCAGGCCGCTGCGCTGCCAGGTGGCAGCGGCCGGAAAGAAATTGCGGTAGCTGATGCGTGCATGCCCGGGCGGTGTGTACGCTGATGAACCACGCAGCACCTGCTGGTTCACCATGAACTTGCCGTTGTATTCAGCCGCTGCGCCCTGCAGCGGACGGAAGCCGGGATAGGCTGCGTAGGCACTGGCTGTCCATTGCCAGCAATCGCCGAACAATGCCTGCAGCCGGTTGCCATGTTCGCGCGCGGCGGCTTCCCATTCCTGCTCGGTCGGCAGACGCGCGCCGGCCCAGCGCGCATAGGCATCGGCTTCGTAATAGGACAGGTGAGCCATCGCCAGCGCCGGCGGTGCTTTGCCCTCCTCGTTACTGGCACGCCCGTCATGCCGGACCACGCTTTCACCCTCCAGCCCGTAACGCGACCAGCCACGCTCTCCTGCAGGTCGCCAATACTGCGGGCCTGAGCGCTGCCCTGCGCTCACCCAATCCCAACCGTCCGCCATCCACCATGCAGGATTGCGATAGCCGCCGTCATCGATGAAGGCGAGGTAATCGCGCTGCGTGACCAGGTCGCGCGCAATCGCGAAGGGCGCGACGACCACCTCATGTGCAGGCAGTTCATGGTCGAAGCAGAAGCACTCGCCGCTGTGGCCGATCCGCACCACGCCGCCCTGCACCGGCAACCAAGGAGCCGGGTCCGCCTGTGCTGTCGGAATCGCTGCAGCGGACTGAGCCACCGGTGAAGTCTTCGGCAGGATCCTCGGTGAGGACCCCGGTGTAGTCATCAACGGGCTAAGCGGAGAGGCATTGCCATGGCGCGTATGGTCATGCACGAGCTGCGGCCGCAACGGATTCAGCGCCATCAATGCCAGCAAGTCGGTGCGCATCAGTTCCTGATGCTGCTGCTCGTGCTGCAGTCCCAGCTCGACCCAGGCCGCATCGACCCGGGCGGCGTCAATGGCGCGCAGTATCGCCTCATCGACACAGGCGCGCCATGCGAGGACTTCGCTGAGCGAGGGCCGGGTCAGCAAGCCGCGCTGCGACCGCGGATGCTGCGGTCCGACCGACTGGTAATAGGAATTGAACAGCTGCCGGTAAGCTGTTTCGGGGCTGCGATAGCCGGGATCGGCCACGGCGAGTACGAAGGTCTCGAAGAACCAGCTGGTGTGCGCCAGATGCCATTTCTGCGGGCTGGCGTCCGGCATCGCCTGCGCCGCGCAATCCTCGGCCGACAAGCCGGAGATCAGCGCGATGCTGTGGCAGCGAACAGCGCGATAGCGATCGGCCAGTGCCGCACGGTCAGGCGCTGCGTGCATGGCAGACCAGATAGCCGCGGCTGTCATCCAGCCACTCATGCTGCACATCGAAACCGGCCGATGCCAGCAGCAGGCGCACGCCCTCGGTGGTGTACTTGTGGCTGCATTCGGTCAGCAAGCCCTCGCCTTCATGGAAGACGCGCCCGCCCTGCTGCCAGCGCACCTGCTGGTCGGCATCGGGATGAAGCCACATCTCGATCCGGCTGGCCTCCTGGTTGAATACCGCCAGATGATGGAAACGATCCACGTCGAAATCCGCGCCGATGACGCGGTTGAGGTGGCGCAGCAGGTTGCGATTGAAGGCGGCAGTCACGCCGAGCGCATCGTCATAGGCGGCCCGCAGGCGATGGTGCTCTTTCACGAGGTCCACACCCAGCAGCAATTCGCCTTGCCCCTGTGGCGAGCTACGGCAAAGCTGGCACAGCATGCGCAAGAATGACCGAGCCTGTCGCGGCGAAAAATTACCGATCGACGAACCCGGAAAGAAAAACACCGGACGCTCGCAGCGCCAGTGCTGCGGCCAGGCGAGACCGGCGCTGAAGTCGCAGGCCAGCACCATCATCTCCGTTTCCGGGTAGTCGGCTTCGATGGCTTGCAGCGAACGCTGCGTGCATTCGCCGGCGATGTCGACGGCCAGGTACTTTGCCGGATGCATCCAGCGCAGGAGCGCGCCGGCCTTGCTGCCATCGCCGGCGCCGAGGTCGACCAGGGTCGCCTTGCGTGGCAGCAGGTCTGCCATCGCTCGCGCATGGCGACGGAAGATTTCGTGCTCCAGTTGCGACGGGTAATACTCGGGCAGGTGCGTGATCGCCGTGAACAGCGCACTGCCAAGTTCATCATAGAAGTAGCGTGCGGGCACTTGTGGCGGCGATGCATACAGTCCGTCCAGCAAGGTCTGATGGGATACGGCATCGTGCCGTCGCAAGTCGATCAGGCGTGGCAAGGGAGTCCCCGTCAGTCAAATCCGCGCAACGCTGCAAGTCGCGTGCCGCGCTGCCGGATGGCATCGCGTCGGTCCTGCGCGGCCCCCGCCGTTGAGGCCCGGCCACGGCCTTGGCGCCGGGTTGCTACACTGGCGTGGTTTGTGTTCCCCGCGCCTGTCGCGCCCACCGCTGACCTGACCCGAACTCGTGCCTTTGATGAAGCCCTACGACTATCCGCCCGCTGCGCTGGAATGCCGGCAACTGAGCAAGGCCTATGGCCAGCGCCATGTGCTGCGCGCGCTGGACTTCCGGCTGGCGCCCGGCGAGTACGTGGCCATCATGGGCGAGTCGGGCGTCGGCAAGTCCACGCTGCTGAACCTGATCGCCGGACTCGATGCGGCAGATAGCGGCGCACTGCTGATCGATGGCCAGACCATCGATGCGCTCGATGATGAAGCGGCGACGCGCTTGCGGCGCGAGAAGCTGGGCTTCGTGTTCCAGGCCTTCCACCTGCTGCCCCATCTGGACCTGCTGCAGAACGTCGCCCTGCCGCTGAAGCTCAATGGCTTGCCCGATGCGCGCGCACGCGAGATGCTGGCCGCGGTCGGCCTGGCCGGGCGCGAACATGATTTTCCGCGCCAGTTGTCGGGCGGCGAGATGCAGCGCGTCGCCATCGCGCGCGCACTGGCGCACCGGCCGCGCTTGCTGCTGGCCGACGAACCGACTGGCAACCTCGACCCCGACACCGCTTCCGAGATCCTGCAATTGCTGAAGCAGGAGATACGCGACAGCCAGGCCGCTGCCGTGATCGTCACCCATTCACCGGCTGCCGCTGCCAGTGCCGACCGCGTGCTGCTGCTGGCGCGTGACGGCTTGCGCGAACTGCAGCCTGCCGCACTGGCCGCGCGATGAGGGAGCTGCTGCGCTGGCTGCTGGCAGGCGAGTGGCGCGCGCATCCGGGCCGCGTGCTGGTGGCCTTGCTGGCGATCGCGCTGGGCGTGGCGCTGGGCTTTGGCATCCATCTGATCAACACCGCGGCATTCAGCGAATTCTCGGCGGCCGCGCGCAGCCTGTCCGGCAGCGCCGACCTGCAGCTGCGCGCACGCAGCGCGAGTTTCAACGAAGACCTGTATGCACAAGTCGCCGCCCTGCCCGAGGTCGCGGTCGCATCGCCGGTGCTGGAACTGGAGTTGCCGGTGCCGGGTCAGCACGCGCCGCTGAAACTGGTCGCCATCGATGGCTTCCAGGCGGCCGGCATTGCGCCCGACCTGCTCGGCGTGCCGGCCGATGGCGATGCGTTTGCCGCGCTGCGCGCCGACAGCGTGTTCCTGTCGCCGGCAGCGATGGACGGGCTGAAGCGGAAGGCGGGCGATGTGCTGGTGGTGCAGAGCGGCACCCGTGCCGTGACGCTGCACGTGGCCGGCACGCTAATGCGCGCCCGCGCGGGGCAACGGCTGGCCGTGATGGACATCGGCAGCGCGCAATGGCAGTTCGATCGCCTCGGGCAATTGTCGCGCATCGACCTGCGGCTGGCCGACGGTGCGGATCGCCAGGCGCTGAGCGCTGCGTTGGAACGACGCTATGGCAACAGCCTGTCCGTGGTCGATGAAGAAGACGATGACCAACGCACGGCTACGATGTCGCGCGCCTACCGGGTGAACCTGTCGGTGCTAGCCATGGTCGCGCTGTTCACGGGCGCCTTCCTGGTGTTTTCGACGCAGGCCTTGTCGGTGCTGCGACGTCGTCCGCAATTCGCGCTGCTGCGCACGCTGGGCATGAGCCGTGGCCAACTGCTTGCGCAGGTGCTGGTCGAGGGGGCGGTACTGGGTCTGCTCGGTTCGGCGCTCGGCATCATGCTGGGCCATGCGCTCGCCACGGCGGTGCTGTCCTTGTTCGGCGGCGACCTCGGCGGCGGCTATTTCCCCGGCGTGAAGCCGAGCGTGCAGTTCAGTCCGCTGGCCGCATTCGGCTATTTCATGGCCGGCATGGTGGTTGCGCTGCTGGGCAGCTTGTCGCCGGCGCTCGAAGCCGCGCGCGCACGGCCCGCAGCGGCGCTGAAGGCCGGCAGCGATGAAGTGGCACTCGCGCCGCTGTCCTCGCCGTGGCCGGCGCTGCTGGCGCTGGCGCTGGGTGGCGTGCTGGCACTGCTGCCACCGGTGGCCGGCCTGCCCGTCTTCGGTTATCTCGCCATCGTGTTGCTGCTGATCGGCAGCATTGCGCTGATGCCGCGAGCAGCAGCACTGGTGTTTGCGCGCTTGGCACGCAGCCGTTCGGCGGCAACCAGCGTGATCCGCGGCCTGGCACTGGCGCGGCTGGCGAATGCGCCGAACCAGGCGGCGATTGCGCTGGGTGGCGTGCTGGCCAGCTTTGCGTTGATGGTGGCAATGGCGATCATGGTCGCCAGCTTCCGTGTGTCGGTAGACGACTGGCTGCAGCAATTGCTGTCGGCTGATGTGTATGTGCGTGTCGCCAGCGGCACCGGCAGCAGTACTGATGCGGCGCGCCTGAAGACGCATGAGCAGCAAGCCATTGCCACCCTGCCTGCGGTCGCACGGGCCGAGCGCACGCGCTGGCTGTCGCTGGCGCTGGATGCATCGCTGCCGAACGTGGTGCTGATTGCGCGCTCGATCAATGGCGGCGATCCGGAACAGGCGCTGCCGATGGTGGGGGCGTCGCTGAAGGATGTCGAACGCCCGGTGTGGATTTCGGAAGCGATGGTCGATTTGTACGGCTGGCAGCTCGGACAGGCGATCACGCTGCCGCTGGCGGGCAAGGCACAGGCCTTCACCGTGGCCGGCATCTGGCGCGACTATGCGCGGCAGACCGGCGCGATACAGATGCGGCTGCAGGATTACCAGGCGCTGACCGGCGACAGCGATGTCAACGATTTGTCCTTGTGGATGGCGCGTGGCAGTGAGCGCGATGGTGCGCACGATGACAAGCGCGGTGGCGACAAGCGCGGCGATGAGCCCGGCGACGGGATTGCAGAGTTTCGCCGCCAGTTGCAGCAATTGCCCTTTGCGGCCTCGCTCGACGTAGTCGAACCTTCCGAGATACGCGCGATCAGCCTGACGATCTTTGATCGCAGTTTCGCCGTCACCTATCTGCTCGAAGCGGTGGCCATCGTGATCGGCCTGTTCGGCGTGGCCGCCACCTTCTCTGCGCAGGCGCTGTCACGTGCGAAGGAATTCGGCATGCTGCGCCACCTCGGCATCTCGCGCCGGCAGATATTGGCGATGCTGTCCGGCGAGGGAATATTGTTGGCCGCGCTGGCGATCGTCGCCGGCTTCGTGGTCGGCTGGTGCATCAGCCTGATCCTCGTCTTCGTGGTGAACCCGCAGTCCTTCCACTGGACCATGCAGATGCACATGCCATGGACGCTGCTGGCCATCGTCGCCGGTGCGCTGCTGGTGTCGGCAGCGGTGACGGCACTGGCATCGGGCCGGCTGGCCGTGGCTGGCAGTGCGGTGCGCGCAGTCAGGGAGGATTGGTGATGCGCGGAAGTCGAGGCGCGACATCGCGCTGCCTGCAGCTGTGGACGCTGACGCTGACGCTGACGCTGAGGCTGACGCTGACGCTGAGGCTGAGGCTGTTGCTGCTGCCGATGCTTGCCGGTCTTGCCGGTCTTGGGCTGCACGGCCCGTCGGTTGCCGGCGACACGTCGGCTGCAGCGTCCGCCCATGACGCCGGCTTTGCCGCCGTCATGCCCGGCAAGGCTTTGGCCTTCCCGCGTGACCATGGCGCACATCCCGATTTCAGGACCGAGTGGTGGTACGTGACCGGATGGCTGGACACGCCCGAGGGCAAGCCGCTCGGCTTCCAGGTGACCTTCTTCCGCTCGGCGACAGGCCATGACCGACGCAACCCCAGCCGCTTCGCACCGCGCCAATTGATCGTTGCCCATGCGGCCTTGTCCGATCCCGCCGACGGCCGGCTGCGGCATGACCAGAAGATCGCGCGCGCAGGCTTCGGCCTTGCTGACGCATCCGAAGCGGACACGGACCTGAAGCTGGGCCGCTGGACGATGCGGCGCCTCGCCGGCGGGGACTATGCCATCGCGATCCCTGCACGCGACTTCACGCTGCAGCTGTCGCTGTCGCCGACGCAGCCGCTGATGCTGCAGGGGCAGGCCGGCTATTCGCGCAAGGGGCCGAGGCCTGAACAAGCGAGCCACTATTACAGCCTGCCCCAGTTGCAGGTCAGCGGCACGGTGGTGCGCGCCGGCCGCTCGATCGCGGTGCGGGGCAGCGCCTGGCTGGACCATGAGTGGTCGAGCACGGTGCTCGACCCGGCAGCCGTCGGTTGGGATTGGGCCGGCATCAATCTCGATGATGGCGCGGCGCTGATGGCCTTCCGCATCCGCGATGCCAAAGGCGCGACGCTGTGGTCACATGCAGCGCTGCGCGACAAGAACGGCCGGCAGCGCATGTTCGGCGGCGAACAGGTACGATTCGCAGCGCTGCGCCAGTGGCGCTCGCCGCGTACCGGCGCCAGCTATCCGGTGGCCGTGTCGATCGACGTGCCCGGGCTGCGCTGGACGCTGGAGCCGCTGCAGGACGACCAGGAACTGGATTCTCGACTGTCGACCGGCGCGGTGTACTGGGAAGGCGCGGTGCGCGCATTGCGCGACGGGCAGCCGGCCGGGCGCGGTTACCTGGAGCTGACCGGTTACCTGAAAGCCCTGAAGCTGTGAGAATGCACGCTGCGTGCGCACACGCTTGCCGCTCATGCGCGCCGCCGGTGTGCCACCGCCGTGTCATCAACGCCGTGTCATCATCGACGTCTTCCAACGCCCTACACCCACCCCGCCTGACAACGCTGCCAGTCACCCCCAAACCCTGAACAATCATCCATGACATGAGCAATACGACCGAACGCCCTGCCGCGCGCAGCGGATTGAGGACCCTCGCCGGCCTGCTGCCTTTCCTCGCGCCCTATCGCCAGCGCATCGCCGTGGCCGGTATTGCACTGGTGGTCGCGGCATCGGCGACGCTGGCCATCCCATACGGCTTCCGTCAATTGATCGACCTCGGCTTCACGACGCCCGGCAGCGAGCAGGCGGCGAATGTGAACCTGTACTTCCTCGCACTGTTCGGGCTGGCTTGCGTGCTGGCCGTCGCCACCGCGGCACGCTTCTATTCGGTGTCCTGGCTGGGCGAACGGGTGACGGCCGACCTGCGGGCTGCCATCTATGCGCACGTGCTGCGGCAAAGCCCGGAGTTCTTCGAGACCACGCAGACCGGCGAGGTGCTGTCGCGGCTGACCACGGATACGACGCTGATCCAGACCGTGGTCGGCACCAGTATCTCGATGGCGCTGCGCAATCTGTTGCTGCTGGCCGGCGGGCTGGGAATGATGTTCATTACCAGCACCAAGCTGTCGGCGATCATCATCGTGATGCTGGTGGCGATCATCCTTCCGATCGTGATGGCCGGCCGCCGCGTGCGCAAGCTGTCGCGCGCCTCGCAGGACCGCATCGCCGATGCCTCGGGGCTGGCCGGCGAAAAGCTGAATGCGATCGCGATCGTGCAAGCCTTCGCGCAGGAAATGCGCGAAGCGATGCGCTTTGGCGAAGCGGTCGAGCGCGCATTCGGCACAGCCATCGCCCGCGTGCGTGCGCGCGCGCTGCTGACGGTGCTAGCCATCTTGCTGGTGTTCGGCGCTATCGTGTTCGTGCTGTGGATGGGTGCGCATGCCGTGATCGAAGGGCGCATGAGCGCGGGCGAACTCGGCCAGTTCATCCTGTATGCCGCGATTGTCGCCGGCGCGATCGGCGCCTTGTCCGAAGTGCTGGGCGATGCGCAGCGCGCGGCGGGTGCCAGCGAGCGCTTGCTCGAATTGCTGGCCGAGCGCTCGCCGATCGCCTCGCCCGCCCACCCGAAGCCGCTGCCGCTGCGCGCGGCGAATGGCTCGGGGCTGCAACTGGACGGGCTCAGCTTCCACTATCCGTCGCGACCGGAGACGGCTTCGCTGTCGGACTTGTCGCTGACGGTGGCGCCAGGCGAAACGGTGGCCATTGTCGGCCCGTCGGGTGCGGGCAAGACGACGCTGTTCCAGCTGCTGCTACGTTTCTACGATCCGCAGCAGGGGCAGATCAGGCTGGATGGCATCGACATCCGCGAGCTCACACTGGAGCAGCTGCGCAAGGCGATCGGCATCGTGCCGCAGGATACGGTGGTGTTCTCCGCCAACGCGATGGAAAACATCCGCTATGGCCGGCCGGAGGCGACGGACGATGAAGTGATCGCCGCCGCAAAGCTGGCTGCCGCGCATGAATTCATCGAACGGCTGCCGGAGGGCTACCAATCCTTCCTCGGCGAACGTGGCGTAAGGCTGTCAGGCGGGCAGCGGCAGCGCATCGCGATTGCGCGGGCGCTGCTGAAGAATCCGCCCTTGCTGCTGCTCGATGAAGCGACCAGCGCGCTGGATGCGGAATCCGAGCGGCTGGTGCAAATTGCGCTGGAGGCGGCGATGGAGGGCCGGACGACGCTGGTGATCGCGCACCGGCTGGCGACGGTCAAGCGCGCGACCCGTATCATCGTGATGGAGCATGGCCGCATCGTCGAAGCGGGCACGCATGCGCAGCTGGTGGCGGCTGGCGGGCTGTATGCCAGCCTGGCCGCGCTGCAGTTCGGACATCACTGAAGCGCGGCCTTCGGCCCCGGCGCGCTCAGTTCTGTGCGCGCAGGCTGTCCATCACATAGCGCTGCAGTTCGTAGAACTCGTCGGCATCCCCACCACGGCCCATGTCGATCACGGTCTCGAAGATCTCGCGTGCATCATCCTGGGCGCCGACGCTTGCATAGCATTCGGCCAGGCGGAAGGCGGCCGGCACCAGCGTCGGATCGACCTGCAAAGCCACGGCGTAGAAGGTGGCCGCCATCAGCGGGTCACCCAGCAGCTGCAGGGTCATGCCGGCCATGAACAGGAAGCGCTGGTCGAGCGGCTTCTGTATCGCCAGGTACAGCGCCAGCGGCAAGACCTCGTGATAGCGCTGCTGCTGGAAGGCGTCGTAGGCTTTTTCATAGACGCGCTCGAGCACGACATCTGACACCGGGTCGAGCACCGCGCGCTGCATGCCTTCGGCATACGCATCCTGCAGCAGCTTCACCTTGTCGGGCAGCTCGTGGATGCTCTGGTTGACCAGGCCCATGATCAAGCTGACCTCGGCCGAAACAGCTGCAGATACTGCGGCCGACTGCGCAGCCGACTGCGCGGCCTGTTCCGAACGCGGCATCATGGCGACACCCTGGCGGCGATCAGTTGCAGCGCGGCGGCGGTCGATGCTGCTTCTTCCTGCGTCAGCCGGCCGGAGACGCCGGCCCAGCTCGGGGGCAACGCACCGAGGTCGCGCCGGCCCAGCAAGTCCAGCAATTCCTCGCGGGTGCGGTCGAACAGTTCGCGGCGCGCAGTCGGCACCATGCCGGGCAGCGTGTCGTCCTGCGCTGCGTTTGCCTGCGCTGCTGCATTTGCTACATTTTCTGCATTCGCAGCGACGCCATCGGTGCGCGGAGGTGCCAGCGGCGTCATTGCAACAGGCGCCATGCCGGCAGCAGCGGCAGCGGACCCCGCAGGGCGCTCGGCAGCGGCCTGCATCGCGGCCGCATGGCGCGCGGCGGCGAGTGCATCATTCAGTCTCGGTGTGATTGTCATCGTCGGGCTCCAAGGGCTACAGTCGCCGGGATTCGGGGGCGCGCAATCCGGCTGGCTTATGGCTTGTGGATAGCTTGCGCGGTGGTCGCTGCCTGCCGGCAGCGGCTGTGAGTGGCCCGGCGTGCCACCCTGTTCCCCCAAAATCGCGATTCCGGGCGGCGCCGCGCCGCGCGGTAAAATAGCGGTTCGATGCTTCTTGGCGGGCCCCTGCTCCGGCCTGCGCCTTTCCTACCGTCATGCGCCAATATCAGGACTTCATGCGCCATGTCTTCGAACATGGCACCGAAAAAACGGACCGTACCGGCACCGGCACGCGCTCGGTGTTTGGTTACCAGATGCGCTTCAACCTGCAGGATGGCTTCCCCATGGTCACGACCAAGAAGCTGCACCTGAAGTCCATCGTCCATGAACTGATCTGGTTCCTCGCCGGCTCGACCAATATCGCCTACCTGAAGGACAACGGCGTCACGATCTGGGATGAATGGGCCGATGAGCAAGGCAACCTGGGCCCGGTCTACGGCTACCAGTGGCGCTCGTGGCCGGCGCCCAATGGCGAGCACATCGACCAGATCGCGCAACTGATCCAGCAAATCCGCAGCAACCCGGACTCGCGCCGGCTGATCGTGTCGGCCTGGAACGTGTCCGATATCCCGTGCATGAAGCTGCCTCCCTGCCATGCGTTCTTCCAGTTCTATGTGGCCGACGGCAAGCTGTCCTGCCAGTTGTACCAGCGCAGCGCCGATATCTTCCTCGGCGTGCCGTTCAATATCGCGTCCTATGCGCTGCTGACCCACATGGTGGCGGAGCAGACCGGGCTCGACGTCGGCGACTTCGTCTGGACCGGCGGTGACTGCCATATCTACTCGAATCATTTCGAGCAAGTGAAAGAACAGCTGTCGCGCGATCCGCTGCCGCTGCCCAAGCTGGTGCTCAAGCGCAAGCCGGACTCCATCTTCGAATACACCTACGACGACATTGAAGTCGTCGGCTATCAGTCGCACCCGGCCATCAAGGCCCCCGTCGCGGTCTGATCATTGCCTCCGGCTGCCGGATCGGAAAGTCCGGCACTGCATCGGCCTGCATCGGTCGGCCAAAGTAATAGCCTTGCGCGATGTCGCAGCCCAGCCGCTGCAATGTATCGACCTGCTCGGCGTTCTCGACGCCTTCGGCCACGACTTCCAGTTCCAGGTTGTGCGCCAGCTGGATGATGGACGTAGCAATGGCTGCATCCTTGTCCGAGGTCGTCAGGTTCTTGATGAATTGCTTGTCGATCTTCAGCGCATCCAGCGGGAATTGCTTCAGGTACGCCAGCGATGAATAGCCGGTTCCGAAGTCATCCACCGACAGCCGTATGCCCATGCCCTTCAGGGCCGTGAGCACGCTGCGCGTCGAATCGGTATTCGACATCAGGATGCTCTCGGTCAGCTCGAGCTCCAGCTGCGACGGTGGCAACTGGTACTGCTCGAGGATGCGATGAATGGCCTGCACCAAGAACTTGTCGGCGAACTGGCGCGCCGACACATTGAGCGCAATCGTGCAGTCCGCCGGCAGCGTCGTGCTCCATGCGACGCGCTGCCGGCAGCCCGCGGCAAACACCCACTGGCCGGCGCGCACCATCAATCCGGTGTCTTCGAGGATGGGCACGAATACGGCCGGCTCGATCGGCTGGCCGCCGTGATTCCAGCGCATCAGGCCCTCGACGCCCACCATGCAGCCGGTTTTCAGATCGATCTGCGGCTGGTAATGCAGGCTGAAAGCCTCGTTCTCGACGGCCACCCGCAGCGCCTGCTCCATCATCAGCGCCCCTTGTCCGCGTGGATTCATGTCAGGCTGGTAGAACGCGTACAGGTTGCGGCCGTCGCGTTTGGCCTGGTACATCGCAACATCGGCGGTGCGCATCAGCGCTTCGGTGTCGTCGCCGCATTCGGGATAGGTGGCGATGCCGATGCTGGCGCCGACCGCCACATCCAGCCCTTCTCCCAACGTAAAGGGCTGACGCAATGCATTGAGAATCTTGCGCGCGACCGTGGCCGCATCGTCGGGAAACTCGAGGTCGCCGAGCACGATGGTGAATTCATCGCCGCCCAGTCGTGACACCACGTCATAGGCGCGCACTTGCTCGCGCAGTCGGTGCGCGACGGCCTTGAGCAGGCGGTCGCCGACTTCATGGCCAAGATTGTCATTGATGCGCTTGAAGTGATCGAGGTCGATGAACATCAGCGCCACATGGCTGTCTCCAGTGCGGCGCGCATGCTCGATCGCCGCATGCAGGGCAGCCTTGAATGCATTGCGGTTGCCCAAACCGGTAAGGAAATCAGTAACGGTCTGCTGGCGCAATTCTTCTTCGAGCGCGCGCCTCTCGGTGATGTCCTGGAAAACGATGACTTCGCCGTCGATCTTGCCGGCCAGTGGCGAACGGCAAAACGAGGACAGGAAACGGCTGCCGTCGGCACGCCGGAACCAGGCTTCCTCGACCGCGGGCGACACGGCCTGGTCCAGCCGCAGAAAAATCGAATCTTGCTCGGGAATGCCCGCCTCGAACTGCTCTGGCCCGTGCTGCGCCTGGCTGAATTGATCGAATTCCTGCCCGACCACCTCGCCCGGCACGCTGGCCAGCATGGCCAGCGCAGCCGGATTGACAAACTTGACCACGCCCGCGCGGTCAATACCGATCACGCCTTCGCCGGCAGCATTGAGCATGGATTCATAGTAGGCCTTGGTGTTTTCGAGGCGCACATAGGCCTGCTGCAGCCGGCGGCGCGCGAGGTCCAGCTCAAGGAAGAGCGTGACCTTGCTTTGCAAGACCACGGAATTGACCGGCTTGGTGATGTAGTCGATCGCACCGGCCTGATAACCGCGAATGGCGGCCGCTTCATCGCGCTCGATGGCGGTGATGAAGATGATCGGCACGTTGCGGGTCTTGCGATTGCTGCGCATCAGCCGCGCGACTTCATAACCATTCATGACCGGCATCTGCACATCCAGCAAGACGACGGCGACTTCATGCTCGAGCAGCAGCTGCAGCGCGCGCTCGCCGCTGGTTGCCGACAGCAGTTCGCGCCGGCCATCGTCGAGCAGCGCTTCGAGGCTGGCGATGTTCTCCGGCCGGTCATCTACCAACAGTATGGTCTGGCGGTAGTCCAGCTCTTGAATGCGCTTTTCCGGGGAATTCATGGTTCACACCTGTTGCGGTTCCAGCCATTTGCCCAGCATCTCAACCAGCTCGGCCTGGGTGACGGGCTTGGAAAGGTAATCGTCGGCACCAGCCTCCAGGCATTTTTCGCGATCCCCCTTCATGGCATGGGCCGTCAGCGCTATCACGGGACGTTCGTACAGGCGGTTGATCTTCAACTCACGCGTCGCCTGATAGCCATCCATGATGGGCATCATCATATCCATCAGCACGACATCGAATGCCAGCTCGCGCTCGACCACTTCGAGCGCCTGCTGCCCGTTCATGGCGACCTCGAGCTCGAAGCCGAGTTCCTCGAGCAAGCTCGACATCGCATAGATATTCCGGATGTCATCGTCGACCAGCAACATGCGCTTGCCGGCAAAGGGCGTGCCGCTCATGCTGTCATGACTGGCCCGCATGTGTAGCGCCATATCGGTGTCGACAGACGCGGACTTCTTCAGGCGCACCGCCTCCAGCAGGCGATGCTCGTCGTCGGCGGATTTGCCGAGCACGATTACGTGCAGCTCGCGCAGCCGTCGCAACTCCGCTTCGGTCAGGAGGTGAGCGGTGTTGATGATCACTTTGGCCTGGTCGACCAGTTGTTCCGCGTACAGGGTGTCGATCAACACCGTGCCCGCCATGTCGGGCAAGGCCAGGTCGAGCACGATGCATGAAAACTGGCGGCGGCGGCAGGCTTGCAGCGCACTGCGCGCGTCGGATGCGACTGTGACCTGGAAGCCGAGTTCCCGTATCAGCCCCGCATAGTGGCGGGCCTCGACCGGGTTGTCTTCGACCAGCAGCACCTCGGTGCCGGCATCGGATACAACGCCGTCGCGCGACGGTGCCGGCACGCTGTCGGCAGCGCCTGTCGGCAAACGGAGCGTGAAGGTGCTGCCCTGACCGGGGTGGCTGTCGAGCTCGACGTTTCCGCCAAGTAGCTGCGCCAGCGAGCGCGAAATCGACAGGCCCAGACCGGTACCGCCGAAGCGGCGGCTGGTGGAACCATCGACCTGTCGAAACGCATCGAAGATCAATTCATGTTTGTCTTCGGGGATGCCGATACCCGTGTCGGTCACGGCAATGCCGAGCTGCTTCGCATTGCCCGCGCCGATGCCAAACAGGCGCACTGTGATCGATCCCTGGCTGGTGAACTTGAGCGCATTCGAGAACAGGTTGCGCACGATCTGGAAGACGCGCTGGTGGTCGCTGACCACCACCGGCGGCGCATCGGGCTCTGCGACGACCAGGAAGCGCAAGTGCTTGGCCTCGGCCATGGGCCGGAAACTACGATCGATGCTTTCGATGAAATCGTCCAGCGATAGGGGTTCCAGCAGCACCGACATGCGACCAGCCTCGATTTTCGACAGATCCAGGATGTCGTTTATCAGCGCCAGCAGGTCGCTGCCGGAGCGGTGGATGATGTCCGCATGCGTGACCTGCTTCTGGCTGAGGTTGCCTTGCACATTGTTCTTCAGCTGTTCAGACAGGATAAGGATACTGTTGAGCGGCGTACGCAGCTCATGCGACATATTGGCAAGGAATTCGGACTTATAGCGACTGGCGGCGGCGATCTGTTCGGTCTGCTCGCGGAAGCGCTCTTCCGCAGCCTTGCGCTCGCGGATATCGATGATGGACGACAGCACCAGCATGCCGTCCGGCGTGTGTATCGGGTTAAGGCCGATTTCGATCGGTATTTCTTCGCCATCCTTGGTGCAGGCATACAAGTCGCGACCGGCTCCCATGGCGCGCGTGGCCGGCTCGGCCATGAAGTGGCTGCGCAAGTCCGGATGGTGCTGGCGGAAGCGTGCAGGAATCAGCAGCTCGACCTGCTTGCCCAGCAACTCGTCACGCGAATAGCGAAACAGTCTTTCGGCCTGCTGGTTGACCAGTGCGATTTCGCCGGATGTATTGGTGACAATGATCGCATTCGGCGCTGCTTCGACGACCAGGCGGAACAATTCACTCTCTGATCCATGGGGCAGCGCAGCTGCGAGTGATTGGCGACGGCTGTCGTCGGAATTGGGTCGATTCGGCATGTATGGCAATCCGGTCTGTGCTCAGGGATGACGGCACCGGCTCGTACCAGTGAAAACGGCGACCAGCCTTGCTTTGAGAAACCAACCGGGATTTCGTTCGTCAAACCCTGCACCATGTCCCTGTTGGCTATTTGATTCTAGGAGTGTGGCCGATGAACGACAAGGAAAGCGAATGAACAATTGAGAAACTTGAGATCCGTCAACAAGCTTCTTGTTGACAGCGCAAAGCGGCGGCCGTTTGACTACTGCATCGCAAGCATGGTCAAGTGTCAAAAGCAAGTCGCAAGAGCAGGTCGGCACCAGCGGCAAAAACACCTTCCGGACGCGCGATGGCTTATGATGGCGCTCCATGTCTGCCTCACTCACCCTGATCGTCGCCACCGAACGCCAACGCGGCATCGGTATCAACAACACCCTGCCCTGGCGGCTGCCGGAAGACCTCGCCTTCTTCAAGCGCACTACCAGCGGCCATGCCATCATCATGGGTCGCAAGACCTTTGATTCGATCGGCCGTCCGCTGCCCAACCGACGCAACATCGTCGTCACGCGCAATCCGGACTGGGACCATACCGGGGTCGAGGTGGCTGGCTCGCTGAAACAGGCGGCCTTGGCTGCCGGCGACGGCGAAGCCTTCGTGATTGGCGGCGCCCAGATCTACCAGGAAGCACTGCCGCTGGCGCAGAAGCTGGTGGTCACCGAAATCGATGCCGATTTCGCCTGCGATGCCTTCTTCCCGGCGATCGATCCGGCCGTCTGGCAGGAAGCCTCGCGCGAGACACACCATTCAGCCGACCAGGGTTTCAGTTACGCTTTTGTTATCTATACGCGGCTCTGAGGCGCCTGCCTGACACCGTAGCGGCGCGCCGGGCTGTCAGCCGCCGGAATGCGCGGGCTGTTTTTGCCTGATTTTTCGGTCCATTTTTCCAAGCTGTCATACATATCTGCGAAAATCGCGCTTTCGCGTTTTTCGTCCCGCCATGGACCATGGCCGGGACGCCTTTCCTGCCGGAGCACTGCATGAAATTCCGTTTCCCCATCGTGATCATCGATGAAGACTTCCGTTCCGAGAACACCTCGGGCCTCGGCATCCGCGCACTCGCGAATGCGCTCGAGACCGAGGGCATGGAAGTGGTTGGCGTCACCAGCTATGGCGACCTGTCGCAGTTCGCGCAGCAGCAGTCGCGCGCGTCGGCTTTCATCCTGTCGATCGACGACGAGGAATTCGGCGGCGGCTCGCCGGAGGAAACCGAGACCGCGCTCAAATCGCTGCGCGCCTTCGTCGAAGAGATTCGCTACAAGAATGCCGACATCCCGCTGTACCTGTACGGCGAGACCCGTACCTCGCGCCACATCCCGAACGACATCCTGCGCGAGCTGCACGGCTTCATCCACATGTTCGAGGACACGCCGGAATTCGTCGCGCGCCACATCATCCGCGAAGCGAAGTCTTACCTCGACGGCCTGGCGCCGCCGTTCTTCCGCGCGCTGACCCATTACGCGCAAGACGGTTCGTACTCGTGGCACTGCCCGGGCCACTCGGGCGGCGTCGCTTTCCTGAAGTCGCCGATCGGGCAGATGTTCCACCAGTTCTTTGGCGAGAACATGCTGCGCGCCGACGTCTGCAACGCCGTTGAAGAGCTGGGCCAGCTGCTCGACCATACCGGCCCGGTGGCTGCCTCGGAGCGCAATGCGGCGCGCATCTTCAATGCGGATCACTGCTATTTCGTCACCAACGGTACGTCGACCTCGAACAAGATGGTCTGGCACTCCACCGTTGCGCCGGGGGACATCGTGGTGGTCGACCGCAACTGCCACAAGTCCATCCTGCACTCGATCATCATGTGCGGCGCGATTCCGGTATTCCTGATGCCGACCCGCAACCACCTCGGCATCATCGGCCCGATCCCGCGCGAGGAATTCAGGATGGAAAACATCATGAAGAAGATCGAGGCCAACCCGTTCGCGCGCGAAGCGAAGAACAAGAAGCCGCGCATCCTGACCATCACGCAATCGACCTATGACGGCGTGGACTACAACGTCGAGACCATCAAGGACATGCTCGACGGCCAGATCGACACCCTGCACTTCGACGAAGCCTGGCTGCCGCATGCGAGCTTCCACGAGTTTTACAAGGACATGCACGCGATCGGCAAGGAGCGTCCGCGCGCGAAGGAATCGCTGATCTTCTCCACGCAGTCGACGCACAAGCTGCTGGCCGGCCTGTCGCAGGCGTCGCAGATCCTGGTGCAGGAATCGGAGACGGTGCAACTCGACCGCGACAGCTTCAACGAAGCCTATCTGATGCACATTTCGACCTCGCCGCAGTACGCGATCATCGCTTCCTGCGATGTCGCTGCCGCGATGATGGAGCCGCCGGGTGGCACCGCGCTGGTCGAGGAAAGCATCCTCGAGGCGCTGGACTTCCGTCGTGCGATGAAGAAGGTCGACCAGGAATACGGTCAGGACTGGTGGTTCCAGGTCTGGGGTCCGGAAGTCCTCACTGAAGACGGCATGGGCTCGCGCGAAGACTGGATGATCCGTGCCGAGGATGACTGGCACGGCTTCGGCAAGATCGAAGACGGCTTCAACATGCTGGACCCGATCAAGGCCACCATCGTGACCCCGGGCCTGTCGTTGGATGGCCAGTTCGGTGACACCGGCATCCCGGCCTCGATCGTCACCAAGTACCTCGCCGAGCATGGCGTCATTGTCGAGAAAGCGGGCCTGTACTCGTTCTTCATCATGTTCACGATCGGCATCACCAAGGGCCGCTGGAACACGATGCTGACGGCGTTGCAGCAGTTCAAGGACGACTATGACAAGAATCAGCCGATCTGGCGCATCCTGCCCGAGTTCGCCGCCGCGAATCCGCAGTACGAGCGTACCGGCCTGCGCGAGCTGTGCCACCAGATCCACGACATGTACAAGTCCTACGACGTGGCGCGCCTGACCACCGAGATGTACCTGTCCGACATGCAGCCAGCAATGAAGCCCTCGGACGCCTTCGCGAAGATGGCACACCGCGAAATCGAGCGCGTGTCGATCGACGAGCTCGAAGGCCGTGTCACCTCCATCCTGCTGACGCCTTACCCGCCGGGCATTCCGCTCTTGATCCCGGGCGAGCGCTTCAACAAGACCATCGTCGATTACCTGAAGTTCGCGCGCGCGTTTAACGAGAAATTCCCGGGCTTCGAGACCGACGTGCACGGCCTGGTGAAGACGACCGTGAATGGCGTGAAGGGTTATTACGTGGATTGCGTAAAGCAGTGATGCGCTGCTCGCTTGTCGTGAAGACGCCGGCTGCAGCAAAGCGCTGCGCCGGCCCATGAAGAAGGGGAGCCTCGGCTCCCCTTTTGCTTTGCTGGCAGTACGTCCGGACTGTGCCGATCAGGTCTTGGGCAGCGTCACGCCATGCTGGCCCTGGTACTTGCCGCCGCGGTCCTTGTACGAGGTCTCGCAGACTTCGTCGCTCTCGAAGAACAGCACCTGCGCGCAGCCTTCGCCGGCATAGATCTTGGCGGGCAGCGGCGTGGTGTTCGAGAACTCCAGGGTCACATAACCTTCCCACTCCGGCTCGAACGGCGTCACGTTGACGATGATGCCGCAGCGCGCATAGGTCGACTTGCCGAGGCAGATCGTCAGCACGTTGCGCGGGATGCGGAAGTACTCGATGGTGCGCGCCAGCGCGAACGAGTTCGGCGGAATGATGCAAACATCGCTCTTGATGTCGACGAAGGAGTTCTCGTCGAAGTTCTTCGGGTCAACGATGGTGCTGTTGATGTTGGTGAAGATCTTGAATTCGTCAGCGCAGCGAATATCGTAGCCGTACGACGACGTGCCATAGGACACGATCTTGTGGCCATTCGACTGGCGTACCTGGCCCGGCTCGAAAGGCTCGATCATGCCGTGCTGCTCGGCCATGCGGCGGATCCACTTGTCGGATTTGATGGTCATGTTGGAAAGTTTCGCGCAATACAGGGATCAGCCCGGTATTTTACGCGATGCAAGGCATCGTCTTTCCATTCATGCCCGCGGGCGGCAACCAAGGCTGACTGCAGGGCTGTCGTCTGGGCCCAAGCCTCGCTCCAAGCCTCGCCCCAAGTCAGGCCCAGACCGGCGAGGCGCTGCTACCGGCGGACGAGACGCCCTGGCGCTGGCCCTCGCGGTGATTCTTGATCGCCGCTTCCATGTTGGCGCCCACCTGTTTCAGGTCTTGCTGCAGGGTTTGCGCGACCTTGTCGAACAAGCCGGCCAGCTGCTGGTCCGCGTCTGGCTTGCGATAGGCAAGGGCCAGCTTGACCTCGTCCAGTTTCGCCATGAAGCTCAGGTAGGTTGGTCGGTACAGGTTGACGTCCATCGGCTTGGCCTCCTGCGCCGCGTCGCTGCCACCGAATGCCGTGCCACCGACGTCATCGTCCTTCGGATCGGAGATATAGGTATCGACGATGGCCAGCGCCTTGTCGAGCGTCGGCGCTTGCCGGAAGGCGTCCAGCGCGCCGAAGAAGGAAAACACATTGCAGGCCTTGGTGCCCTTGAGTACTTCGATCACCTTGTCGAAGGTGGCCGGGTCGCTCGTCCGTTGGGCGATGGTTTGCTGTACCTGCGCAAAGGTGGGCTTGATGGTGCCGAACTTCTGCTCGATGTGCCGGATCGCCAGCGACTTGCGCTCGGCCGGCGACATGGGCGGCGCCGGCTTTTGCACATGGGACAGCGCGACCCCGGCCAGACCTTGCGCGAAACTCGCCTTGATCCGGTCGCCGACATGGCGCAACGCCGAGGCATTGGCCTGCATCCCGCGACTGGCAGCTTCCAGCACCCGGCTGCTGGCCTGCTGCGTGGCCAAATCAATGCTGGAACCGGTACGCTTGAACAGCGCCTGCTGGCGCAGCGCTTGCGGCACGCGCTGGGTCAGGCTGGACTCCCCGAGCGCGACCGATCTGGCCCTGTTGCCTATCTGCTGCATGGGGACCGCCCGTCATTGGTTGGCATACCTGTGATTATCGCCACCCGGCGGACAAGGCGACGGCCACTAGTGCAGCATGAAAGCACTGGCCGCCGGTTCAACGGTTCACCGACTCACCGACTCAGCGGCTCCGCGGCTCAGCGGCAGCGTGGCAGGCCGGCGCCTCCCGCAGCGACGGTCAGCGCTGCATGGACTCCCAGACCTTCTGCAGCCGCTTGACCGACACCGGCATCGGCGTGCGCAGCTCTTGCGCATATAGCGACACGCGCAGCTCTTCCAGCATCCAGCGGAATTCCTCCATGCGCGGGTCACCCCGGCTGCCTGCCTTCATCGCCCGCTGCCACGGTGCTGCGGCCTGCTGCCAGTCGGCCATCAGCCGGGCGTCGCGCGCCGGGTCGCTGCGCAGCTTGTCGAGCCGCACCGTCATCGCCTTCAGGTAGCGCGGGAAGTGCGACAGCTGCGCATGCGGCGTATCGGCCACGAAGCGCTTGTGCACCAAGGCCTGCAGTTGCGCCTGCAGGTCGGCATGCGCCGCCGCGTGGGTCTTGATGCCCTGTAGCTTCTTGGGCAGCGCATGGTACTCGGCCAGCACCTGCCCGACCAGTCGCGCGATCTCATTCACCAGCAAGTTCAGGCGCGCCTTGCCCTCGTCGCGGCGGACATTGAATTCGCCCGGGTTCTTGGGTAAAGGCAGCTGCAGGCAGGCGCGCGACAGGCCGGCCTGGATGATCTGGTCGCGCAGTTCTTCCTGCGAACCCAGCGCCATGAACTGCATGCCCATCTGCTGCAGGCCAGGCACATTCTTCTCGAGGTACTTCAGCTGCTCCTTCAGCTGCAGCGCGAACAGGCGGCGCAGTCCATTGAGGTGGATCTCGCTCGCTTCGTTCGGGTCATCGAAGACTTCGATGTCGCAATGCGTGCCCTTGTCGACCAGCGCCGGGAAGCCCAGCAGCGTTTGCCGGCCGCGCTGTATCTCCAGCAGTTCGGGCAGCTCGCCGAAAGACCAGGTGGTCAGGTTAGTGTAGCCGCTGCCATCGGCAGAGGCGGCCGCAGTACCCGCGCCGGTAGCGTTGGCAGCGCCGCCCGCCGGCTTGACGCTCGCGCCAGGAGTTCCGGCGGCATGGGCCGCGCCAGCCTTGCCGGCACCACCCGCTTTCGCATTGCCCACGGTCCCTGCCGTGCCCGCCCTGCCACCGCCTGCCGGCGTGGCACCCGGGTCGCTGTCCGTGGCATCGCCGGTAATCGGGCTGACCTGCTCGGCGATCTTCTGGAATTGCTCGCGCGCCTGTGCTCCCAGCTCGGCCTGCAGCGCAGCGAGGTTGCGGCCCATGTCGAGTTGGCGGCCATGTTCATCGACCACCTTGAAGTTCATGAAGTGGTGCGCCGACAGCGTCTCGAGCTTGAAGTCGGCCAGCTTGACCATCACACCGGTCTTCTCGCGCACATCCGCAATCAGCGCTTCGAGTAGCGCCCCCTGGCCAAACTTCTTCGCCGCATGGATGCGGTCACAGAAACCTGCCGCGAATTCCGGCAGCGGCACGCAATGGCGGCGCAGTTTCTGCGGCAGCGACTTCAACAGCAAGTGCACCTTGTCCTTCAACATGCCCGGCACCAGCCATTCGCAACGCGGCGCTGATACCTGGTTCAGCGCATACAGGGGCACGGCCAAGGTGACGCCGTCGCGCACCGCGCCCGGCTCGAAGTGGTAAGTGAGCGCCATCTCGATGCCCGCATGCCGCATCACTTTCGGGAACAGCTCGGTGGTGATGCCGGCCGCCTCATGCCGCATCAGGTCATCGCGCGACAGGTAGAGGACTTTCGGATTGTCGCGGCTGGCTTGTTTCAGCCATTGCTCGAAGAGGACGGCATTGCAGACATCGGCCGGAATCTGGCTATCGTAGAAGGCGGCGATCAGATCCTCATCGACCAGCACGTCTTGCCGGCGCGACTTGTGCTCAAGGTTTTCGATCTCGCGGATCAGCTTCTGGTTGTGCGCAAAGAAGGGGGCGCGGGTGTCGAAGTCGCCCTCGACCAGCGCGCTGCGGATGAAGATCTCGCGCGCTTCTTCCGGGTTGATCTTGCCGTAGTCGATGCGGCGCTGGCTGTAGACCACCAGGCCGTACAGCGTCGCACGTTCATAGGCCGACACCTGCCCGCTACGTTTTTCCCAGCGCGGGTCGCCATAGGATTTCCTCAGCAGGTGGCCGCCGACTTTCTCCAGCCATTCGGGCTGGATGTTGGCCAGCGTGCGCGCAAATAGCCGCGAGGTATCGACCAACTCACCAGCCACCACCCAGCGGCCCGCCTTCTTGCCCAGCGACGAGCCTGGCCACAGGTGGAACTTGATGCCACGCGCGCCGAGGTAATGCGGCTCATCCTCGCCCTTGTAGCCAACATTGCCGAGCAAGCCGGTCAGCAATCCGAGATGCAGCTGCTCGTAGGTCGCCGGCAGTTCATTGACGCGCCAACCCTGCTCGCGCACCAGCGTGAACAGTTGCGAGTGCACGTCGCGCCATTCGCGTAACCGCAGCTGCGACAGGAAATTCTCGCGGCAATGGTCCTGCAGCTGGCGGTTCGATTTCTTGTGCTCGATCGCTTCCTCGAACCACTTCCAGATCTTCAGCCAGGACAGGAATTCGGATTTGTCATCGGCGAATTTTTTGTGCGCGTTGTCGGCCGCGCCCTGCGCTTCCTGCGGGCGGTCGCGCGGGTCCTGCACCGACAAGGCCGCGGCAATGATCAGCATCTCGGCCAGGCACTGGTGGTCACGGCCGGCAAGAATCATGCGGCCCACGCGCGGATCCAGCGGCAACTTGGCCAGCTCGCGGCCCAGCGCGGTGAGCTGCTTCGCGTCGTCGACGGCGCCCAGCTCTTGCAGTAGCTGGTAGCCGTCGGCAATGGCGCGTCCCAGCGGCGGCTCGATGAACGGAAAATCTTCGACATCGCCCAGCCGCAGCGACTTCATCCTCAGGATGACCGCGGCCAGCGACGAGCGCAGGATCTCGGGATCGGTGAATTTCGGGCGCTGCAGGTAATCCTGCTCGTCATACAGACGGATGCAGACACCCGCGGCGACACGGCCGCAACGGCCGGCGCGCTGGTTGGCGGCCGATTGCGCGACCGCTTCCACCTGCAATTGCTCGACCTTGTTGCGGTAGCTGTAGCGCTTCACGCGCGCGGTACCGGCATCCACCACGTAGCGGATGCCGGGCACGGTCAGCGAGGTCTCAGCGACGTTGGTGGCCAGCACGATGCGGCGCGCATTGGTGGTCTTGAAGACGCGCTCCTGCTCCTGCGCCGACAGGCGCGCGAACAGCGGCAGGATCTCGACATGCGGCGGATGATGCTTGCGCAGCGCCTCGGCGGCATCGCGGATCTCGCGTTCGCCGGGCAGGAAGACCAGGATGTCGCCGGGTCCGACGCGAGACAGTTCGTCGACAGCATCGACGATGGCATCCATCAGGTCGCGCTGCTCTTTGGCACGCGCCGACGCCGAGGTGGGCGACGGCGAGGTGCCGGCAGCTGTTGCACCCGGCCCGCCCGGCTTGCCGTTCGGCTTTACGTCAGGTTCGACCGGCCGGTAGCGCACCTCGACCGGATACATCCGCCCTGATACTTCGATCACCGGTGCCGGCTTGCCACCGCGCTCGAAATGGCGCGCGAAACGCTCCGCATCGATGGTGGCCGAGGTGATGATGACTTTCAGATCAGGGCGCTTCGGCAGCAGCTGTTTGAGGTAGCCGAGCAGGAAGTCGATGTTCAGGCTGCGCTCGTGCGCCTCGTCGATGATGATGGTGTCGTACTGCTTCAGCAGCGGATCGCCCTGGGTCTCTGCGAGCAGGATGCCATCGGTCATCAGCTTGATCCATGCGCCGGCCGACAGCGTGTCATTGAAGCGCACCTTGTAGCCCACATGCATGCCGGGCGGCGTGCCCAGCTCCTGCGCGATGCGCTTGGCGGTCGACGACGCTGCGATGCGTCGCGGCTGGGTGTGGCCAATCAGGCCTTTTTCACCGCGCCCGATCGACAGGCAGATCTTCGGCAGCTGCGTGGTCTTGCCAGAACCGGTCTCGCCGCTGACGATCACGACCTGGTTGGCCAGCAGCGCCTGTGCGATCTCGTCGCGGCGCGAGGAGACAGGCAGTTCCGGCGGGAAGCTGACTTCGGGCAGGGGATGCCGCTGCGGCGTTGGCTTGCGTTCTGACTGCGCGGCGGTTTCCGGGGTGGCGTCGATGCGGGGCGACACGGAAGGCTTGCGGGGCTCGGAGGCCGGGGCCGGACGCGGCTTTTTCGGGGCTTGGGGTGCTGACATGTCGGCCGAATTATAATGCCGCTCATGGAGAATCCTACCCAGTTCGTCGAGTGGCTGCGCTCGGTCGCGCCCTATATCCACGCCTTTCGTGGCAAGACCTTCGTCGTCGCCTTCCCGGGCGAGCTGGTGCTGTCCGGCGCGCTGCCTGTGCTGGCGCACGACCTGTCGCTGCTGCATGCGCTGGGCGTCAAGGTGGTGCTGGTGCACGGCTCGCGTCCGCAGGTGCAGGAACAGCTGGCGCTGCGCAATGTGGAAACGCATTTCCACAATGGCCTGCGCGTCACCGATGCCGCCGCGCTGGAGTGCGCCAAGGAAGCGGCCGGCGAGCTGCGCCTTGATATCGAGGCCGCGTTCAGCCAGGGCTTGCCGAACACGCCGATGGCGAACTCGTCGATCCGCGTCATTTCCGGCAACTTCGTCGTTGCGCGCCCGGTCGGCATCATCGATGGCGTCGACCATGGCATGACGGGCGTCACGCGCAAGATCGCACATGAAACCATCCACCCGATTCTGGACGCCGGCGGCATCGTGCTGCTGTCGCCGCTGGGCTTCTCGCCGACCGGTGAAGTCTTCAACCTGGCGATGGAAGACGTGGCCGTGGCCGCGGCCAATGCGCTGCGCGCCGACAAGCTGATTTTCATCACCGAGACGCCGACCATGACCGATGCCGGCGGCACCGAGATTCGCGAGGTGTCGGCGCACCAGGCTCAGGCAGTGCTGGAGTCCGGCTGCCTGCGCGCGGAAGCGGCCTATTACTTCGATCACGCGACCAAGGCTTGCCTGGCCGGCGTACCGCGCGCGCACATCGTGCCGTTCTCGACCGATGGCTCGGTGCTGCTGGAAGTGTTCACGCACGATGGCGTGGGCACGATGATCTCGGCGCAAAGTCTGGAAAGCCTGCGCGAGGCGACCATCGAAGACGTCGGCGGCATCCTGCAGCTGATCGAGCCGCTGGAAGCGGATGGCACGCTGGTCAAGCGCGGCCGTGAATTGATCGAGCGCGAGATCGATTATTTCTCCGTCATCGAGCATGACGGCGTGATCTTCGGCTGCGCCGCGCTCTACCCGTTCCCGGCCGAGAAGATGGCCGAAGCGGCATGCCTGACCGTCAGCCCCGATGCGCAGGCACAGGGCGACGGCGAGCGCCTGTTGAAGCACCTCGAGAACCGCGCGCGCGCTGCCGGCTTCAAGAAGCTGTTCGTGCTGACGACGCGTACTGCGCACTGGTTCCTGAAGCGCGGCTTCGTGCAGGCCGGCGTCGATGACCTGCCCAAGGACAGGCAGAACATGTACAACTGGCAGCGCAAATCGCTGGTACTGATCAAGAAACTCTGAACCATCCTGACCACCACCCTGACGCTGGCGAACTGCCGGGCATGCCCTGCAGCGCCGGATATTTAACAACTTAGCCGATCCCGACGATCGGCACCCCGCTGGAGAAACACATGACGCGCATGATCCATTGCATCAAGCTGAACAAGGAAGCCGAGGGCCTCGACTTCCCGCCTTACCCGGGCGAGCTCGGCAAGAAGATCTGGGAGAACGTTTCCAAGGAAGCCTGGGCCGCCTGGCTCAAGCACCAGACCATGCTGGTCAATGAAAACCGCCTGAACCTGGCCGATGTACGCGCCCGCAAATACCTGGCCACGCAGATGGAGAAGCACTTCTTCGGCGAAGGTGCCGATGCAGCGTCGGGCTACGTGCCGCCGTCGAACTGATGCTGTCGAACTGATACCGCCGTACGCCAGCTTGACCCGGACAATCGGCAACAGGCGATCGCAAAACAAAAGGGCCGGCATATGCCGGCCCTTTGACATCCCAAGCCTGGGCGTTGTTCAGTCGAACTTCATGACGCGCACACCGTCGGGTGTACCCAGCAGACAGACTGCCGCTCCTTGCAAAGCGAACAGGCCGACGCTGACCACACCGGGCAGCTGGTTGATCTGTTGCTCGAGCGCCTTCGGTTCGCGAATCTGCAGACCGGCCGCATCGAGTATCCAGCAAGCGTTGTCGGTCACATAGGGCTTGCCGTCCTTCATGCGCAGCATTGGCTTCGCGCCCAACGCGGCCAGGCTGCGTGCGACCGATTTCTCGGCCATCGGAATCACTTCCACCGGCAGCGGGAACTTGCCCATCACATCGACCAGCTTGGAGCCATCGGCGATGCAGATGAATTTGTCGGCAACGGAAGCGACGATCTTCTCGCGCGTCAGCGCGCCGCCGCCACCTTTGATCATCGCGCCGCTGGCATCGATCTCGTCGGCGCCATCGATATAGACCGGCATGGATTCGACCTCATTGAGGTCAAACACCGGCACGCCATGCGACTTCAGTCGCGCGGCCGTCGCTTCGGACGAGGCGACCGTGCCCTTGATGCGATCCTTGATCTTTGCCAGTTCGTCGATGAAAAAATTGGCGGTGGAACCGGTACCGACGCCAATGATGGCGCCCTCCACCACATACCCGATCGCCGCGCGTGCGACGGCTTGCTTGAGTTCGTCCTGAGTCATGTGTGCTGCCTGAAAGTCGAAGGCAGCATTGTAGCCGATGGCTTCGCGGCGACCGCGACCACGCTATGCAGGCAAAGGCTCCGTCAGTGGGTGCCGAGATTGGTCGACAGGTATTGCGCCAGCGATGCCTTGTCGTGCAGGTTCAGCTTGCGGTACAGATGCGCAAGCTGGTTGCGCACCGTGTGATGCGAGACGCCCAGTTCGCGTGCGATCTGCTTGTGGCTCATGCCGGCGGCAAAGCGACGCGCCACCACAAATTCCCTTGGCGTCAGTACTTCCATCGCATCGACCGGACGGATGCGGCACAGGTTGCAGCCGCCCTGCCGCAGCAAGGTAATCTCGACTTGCGTGCCGCGATACGGCTTGTCCTGGTTCAGCAATTCCATTGCCTCGTGCGGGATGAATTCGGGGGCCAGTTCCGGCCACTCGCGCTCGAGCAGGTCGAAGAAATGCTGGTCCGCGATCTCGACCTGCCCTTCGTCATTGATCAGGCCGGTGGCGCCGGCTTGCTCGCGATAGGTCTGTGCCCCGGGCAGCCGCTCGGCTGCGCGCGCGCGGTTGATCGCCAGCGCGCGCGACAGGTGGATCCACAGTCCATGCAAGGCTGCGGCGTCCGACTCGGCAAAGCGCACATCATGCTGGCGATACAGCACGATCCAGCGCGCAGGCCGCACGCGGTTCGGGTCATCGCCATGCAGCATCAGGTGGCACATGCCCAGTTCTTCGGCCAGTGAACGGAAGTTGCCAGTATCACGCTCGCGCAGGCGCTTGCCATGATGGCTCTTGCGATACAGCACACGAATGCCGCCGCGGGATGGTGACAAGGGGGCATTGCGAAAGCCGTTGGCCACCGCATCGTCGGCCCCCGCCGGACGCGAGGACTTCAGACCTGACAGCCCTGCGCCGTTCGTCGTGTGCGAAGCAGTCTCCATCGCGATGTCCATTGTCGACGACGCAGATGCACCGTTCCTGCCCTGATGTCCCTGATGTCCCTGATGTCCCTGATGTCCCTGATGCCCCTGATGCCCCTGCGGTGCCGGCGGCGTCGCCAGCTGCGCGCCGAGCATGCCCTGCACGCCCGGATCGCCCGCTTCCCCGGTGCCGAAGATGGCGCCGTCGAAACGTATCCACATCTGCATCAGGCCGATGGCGCGGGTCAGGAATTGATCAGGCGATGCATATTCCGCCAATGCATACAGATCCCTGACGGTGCTCGAGAATGCTTGCATGCTGCCTCCTCTGTCTCAGTGCCCGGGCCGGGGGCTGGAAAGGCAATTGCGATGGATTGAAGATTCTTGAATTTGTCATTGAATTTTATTTAAATGCCAACTTTTTTGCCACGCATTTTTGTACGAAATCGTTGTTAATCGACCAAATCCGTGGGCTTTTCATAAAGCAACAAAAACTGTATCGCTATGATTCGCGGACCTGAAACGTCAACATCGGTAAATTCGGCTTACCTCCGATGAATCATGACCTTGAAATGACAGAAAAAATTTCCAACAAACAAGCCCGCAGCATCCATTCCGACCACAAGGCTTGCCGGAAATCGGGGTCGCGGCGGCGCATGCAGGTATCATCTCGCCCGTAAAACGATAATCACAACGCAGCCTTTCCTGATGTCCTCCGACCAGCCACTGACCGCCTTGCCGGAATACGCCGCCCTCGAGCGCCATGCAGCGCTTGCCCGGCATTGGCAGCTGCGCGATCTGTTTGCCCAGGATCCGCAGCGCGCGGCGCGCTTCACGCTCGACGTCGCCGGGCTGTGCCTCGACTATTCGAAGAATCATATCGATGCGCAGGCCGTCGACCTGCTGGCTGGCTTCGCGCGTGCGCAGCAAGTGGAAACACTGCGCGATGCGATGTTCAACGGGGAGGCCATCAATCTCAGCGAACAGCGGCCCGTGCTGCATACGCTGTTGCGGGTTCCGCGGGGTACCCGCTTCATGCTCGACGGAACCGATGCAGCCGCCGAGGTGCATCAGGTACTGGACCGGATGGCGGCCTTCTGCGACGCCGTACGCAGCGGCGCCTGGAAGGGCTTTGACGGACAGGCGATCACGGATGTGGTCAACATCGGCATCGGCGGCTCCGACCTGGGGCCGGTGATGTGCTGCGATGCGCTGCGTCCGTATGCCATGCCCGGCCTGCGCATGCATTTCCTGTCGAACGTCGATGGCCATGCGCTGCAAGCCTTGCTGCCCGTGCTCGACCCGCGCACGACGCTGGTCATCGTATCGTCGAAATCCTTTACCACGCGCGAAACCATGGCCAATGCCCATGCGATGCGCCACTGGTTCCTGCAGCATGCACGCGCAGCCGACCTCGCGCGGCATTTCGTCGCCGTATCGACCAATGCGGCCGAGGTGGCGCGTTTCGGCATCGACACCACCAACATGTTCCCGTTCTGGGACTGGGTCGGTGGACGTTATTCGGTGTGGTCCGCGATCGGCCTGTCGCTGATGCTATCGGTCGGCCCCGCGCATTTCAGTGACTTCCTCGCTGGTGCGCATGCGATGGACGAGCATTTCAAAAGCGCGCCGCTGCAGCGGAACATGCCGGCACTGCTGGCGATGACGGGCTACTGGTACCGGCAGTTCTTCCACACTGCCTCCGTGCTGATCGCGCCCTATCATCAGGACCTGCACCTGTTCCCCGCCTATCTGCGGCAGCTGGAAATGGAAAGCAATGGCAAGGATGTGACGCGCGACGGGCATCCTGTGCAGACAGCGACCTGCCCGGTGGTCTGGGGCAGTGTCGGCACCAATGGCCAGCATGCGTATTTTCAATTGATCCATCAGGGCACGGACCTGATACCGGTCGATTTCATCGCCGCATTGAAGCCCATGCACGCACACCTCGATCAGCACAAGATGTTGCTGGCGAACTGCTTCGCGCAGGCCGAGGCGCTGATGAATGGCACAGTGGGGCAGCAACTGCCGCTGCACCGCAGCTTCGACGGCAATCGTCCCAGCAACATGCTGCTGCTCGAGCAGTTGACGCCGTCGGCGCTGGGCGCGCTGCTGGCGCTGTACGAACACAAGACTTTCGTGCAGGGCATCTTGTGGAACATCAACAGCTTCGACCAGTGGGGCGTGGAGCTCGGCAAGACGCTGGCAGCACAAATCCAGGCCGAACTCGATGACCCGGCCGCTGCCAAAGGGCATGACAGCTCGACGGCAGCGCTGGTCGCACGCGCCCGTGCTGCACTGGCCTAAGCGCACTGGCGTAAGCGGCGCGCTTCCACCGCCGTAACTGCAGGTGGAAACAGCAGATGGAACAGCAGGCAGCATCCCCGCTCGTGGGTAAAATAGCAGGCTTTACACCACCTCTACGCTGTACGGCCCATCATGAACCAGCTCGAGCAACTAAGACAGTACACGACCGTCGTCGCCGACACGGGTGATTTCCATGCAATGGAAGTCTTCAAGCCGCATGATGCGACCACCAATCCCTCGCTGATCCTGAAGGCCGTGCAAAAGCCCGAGTACCAGCCACTGCTCGCGCAGACGATGGCCGCCCACCAGGGCAAGGACATCGGCGAAGTCATCGACCACCTGCTGGTAGCCTTCGGCCTGAAGATCCTCGACATCATCCCGGGCCGCGTGTCGACCGAGACCGATGCGCGCCTGTCTTTCGACACCGAAGGCACGATCGCCAAAGGCCGTCACCTGATCGCGCTGTATGAAGCCGCCGGCATCGCGCGCGAGCGTATCCTGATCAAGGTCGCGTCGACGTGGGAAGGCATACGCGCGGCCGAAGTGCTGGAGAAGGAAGGCATACGCTGCAACATGACGCTGCTGTTCTCGCTGCCGCAGGCCGTGGCCGCCGCCGATGCCGGTGCGCAGCTGATTTCGCCTTTCGTCGGCCGCATCCTCGACTGGCACAAGAAATCGACCGGACAGGACTATGCCGCTACCGATGATCCGGGCGTGTTGTCGGTGAAGTGTATCTACCAGTACTACAAGAAGTTCGGCTACAAGACCGAAGTGATGGGTGCCAGCTTCCGCAACACGGGTGAGATTCTGGAACTGGCCGGTTGCGACCTGCTGACCATCAGCACCGAACTGCTGCAAAAGCTGGCCGACAGCGATGCGCCTGTCGCGCACAAGCTGTCGCCCGAAGCGGCGCAGTCGGCGGCGATCGAGCGTCTGAGCTATGACGAAAAAGGTTTCCGGCTGGCGCTGAATGAGGATGCGATGGCCACCGAGAAGCTGGCTGAAGGTATACGCCTGTTCTGCGCGGATGCTGTGAAGCTGGAAAAACTGGTGAAAGATCTGGGGTGATTCATGCAGGCCGGCCGCGATGGCCAGCCCGCTATCCGTGTCTCAGCTGCGGTATTGTGCGTACAGTTCGCGCAGCCGCAGTGCGGCCAGCAAACGGTCACGCTGCAAGTCGCTTAATTTCGCGCCCTGCGCGGCGATGATCTTCTCTGCGTAATCATCGGCAACCGCTACGCACTCCGGAAACAGGTAATCCGCATTGGCATCCGACTTGAAGCCGGCCATGTTGCGTCGGAATGCTTCAACGAATTTGCTGAAGGTTTCCTCGGCCATCATGCGGTCTTCCGGTGTCAGGCTGCCCAGATCAGGCAAGCCCATGCGCTCGGCAAAGGACAAGGTAACCGACGACGCCTCGGTACGTTCCCTTCTGGCCGGGGGTGCAGGACGTGCCGGAGGTGCCGGAGGGGGCGGTGAAGTGCTGACCTTGACCGAGGCCGGCTTTTGCTCGCTGGCCTGGGGCTTGTCGGATGCCCGCAGGTCGTCCAGCGAGGCCAGCAGCCAGGCCTCCTCCAAGCGAACATCGTACAAGTGCTGGTTGGCGATCAGTTCGGTGGCATCGCCCAGCAAGGCCCGCAATTCCTGATTGTCCTTCAGCAGTGCGCTGGATGCATGGGTTTGTATCTGCAGCTGTGCATACGCAAGCGCAGCATCGAAACTGAAATCTTCGCGTACCGGCAACTTGTCCGGGTTGCGCTTCCAGTCGCGCCATGCATGAAAGCTCAAGGCCTGATTGCTCGACACCGGCTGCACCGGCCCGGCTTCCAGCACTTCGTTCGCACGGGTTCGGGTTGCCGCATCCTCATCGGACAGGAAAAGCGCAGCAGCCGCCTCCAGCCGTTCCTGATCGTCCGGCGCCAGCCAGTAATCCTTGTTGTTGGCTTCCATCGCTGCACGCCGCTGCTGCTCCAGGTCGAGCAAGCGGCTTGCAAACCGGCGCGCGCCATCAACGAAGTTCTGCGGACAAAGCACCTTGTCCGGCTGGCCCCCCTTCTGACGCATCTGCTCGCGCCACGAGGACAGGTAATGCCTGAAATCTTCCTCATCGGGACTGGCCACGGGTGCCGGCGGTACGAGGTCGGCACCCTGTATGAAAGCTTGCTTGCTTGCCTCGGCCGCCTCTGATGCCTTTTCGGCGTCAAGTTTCGCGATGCCGTCCTGCATCTCCTGCGGGTATTCCGAGCGCGGCACCTGTCGTACGTTGAAAGGCGCGCTGACCTTGACAGCGTCGAATGCGGCGCCATCCCTGATCGATGGCACCTTGTTAAAGCCTAACGCCTCCCGGACGCGGACCGCAGCGCTTTCGAAAGCGCTTGCCATCCAGTCACGGAACCGGTCAAGCAGGCCGGGGGATTTCACCGGGTCCTGTGGCCTGTCATCGAACCGATCATCTTTCCGGAAAAGCTCGATGGCTTCATTGCCTTCATCGTCCGGAAGCGGCGCTTGCGAAATCGGAGGGGAATGAGGCCTGGAAAGATTGGGGGGGAGTTTGGTGGACATGGTCAGCTTCTCCTGATTTCCACAAGGAAAATTTCTTGTGGTTCACAGAAGTTTCGTGACGACTACCGCCTGAATGTTCTAATCCCGTCCGAGGATGCGCTGCGCCGGGTCAAGGTAGCGGTTTCAGCGACACCCGGAAATCCATACGCGAGGGATAACAAGAATACGCGAGAGACAACCAGCCAGGATCAACGCCTCACAAGACGCCGGCCGCGCGCAGCTCGGCGATTTGTGCGGCGTTATAACCCAGCGCACGCAGAACCTCATCCGTGTGCTCCCCCAGCTCCGGCCCCATCCAGCGGGTGCCGCCAGGTGTCTCGGACAACTTCGGCGTCACCGCCGGCAGCTTGATCGGCGAGCCATCGCGGAAGGCATGCTGCTCGAACATTTTCCGTGCGAGGAACTGCTGGTCTTCAAGCATGTCGCGCACTGAGTAAATCTTCGATACCGGCACATCGGCCGCCTTCAGCACCTCGAGCGCACTTCCGATGTCGCGCCCGCTGCACCAGGCCTGAATGGCCCCATCGATCTCCTCGACGCGCTTCACGCGGCCGGCGTTCTGCGCAATGTCGGGATCATTGGCCAGGTCGTCGCGGCCGATCGCCATCATCAGCCGCTTGAAGATCGCATCGCCATTGCCGGCGATGACGATGTTCTCGCCATCGGCGGTGGTATAGGTATTCGAAGGCACGATGCCCGGCAACGCGCCGCCGGTACGCTCGCGTATCACGCCGGCGTGGTCGTACTCGGGCACCATCGATTCCATCATGTTGAACACCGCTTCATACAGCGCGACGTCCACCATCTGGCCTTGCCCGGCCACGCACTCGGCGCCGCTCTTGCCGTTCCAGCGGCCGCCGGTCACGTCACGATGGCGTAGTGCCATCAGCGCGCCCAGGGCGCCATGCATCGCCGCCAGCGAATCGCCGATCGAGATGCCGATGCGCACCGGAGGACGGTCCGCATGACCGGACACATAGCGTATGCCACCCATCGACTCGCCGATGGCGCCAAAACCCGGCGCATCGCGCATCGGCCCGGTCTGACCGTAGCCCGACAGGCGCACCATGATCAGCGCAGGGTTGATGGCCTTCAGCTGCTCGTAGCCGATATTCCATTTTTCGAGCACGCCCGGCCGGTAATTCTCGACCACGATGTCGGCTTCCAGCGCAAGCTGGCGCGCAATGTCCTGCGCACGCGTATCCTTCATGTTGAGCGTGATGCTTTTCTTGTTGCGGCTCTGTACGCTCCACCACAGCGAATTGCCATCCTTGAGCACGCGCCACTGGCGTATCGGGTCGCCGCCCTCGGGCGATTCAACCTTAATGACGTCCGCGCCGAATTCGGCCAGCAAACGGGTGCAGAAAGGCCCGGCAATCAGGGTACCGAGCTCGAGGACCTTGATGCCGGCCAGCGGGCCGACAGTATTGCGGGATGCTTCCATGGGCTTACCTCAGCGTGCGCGGAAATGGCGCTGAACGGGTCGTTGGATCAGGTCGCGCGTCAGGGCGCGAATCAGGTCGAGCGACGGTCGAGCATGGCGCGTGCAATCGTACCTGCATCGACATACTCGAGCTCACCGCCGACAGGCACGCCGCGTGCGAGGCGGCTCACCTTCAGGCCGCGCGCCTTCAGCGTCTCGCTGATGTAGTGCGCAGTAGCTTCGCCTTCATTGGTGAAATTGGTCGCCAACACCACTTCGGCAACGACACCGTCAGTGGCGCGTGTGATCAGTTTTTCGAGGTGCAGGTCTTTCGGGCCCACGCCATCCAGCGGCGACAGCCGTCCCATCAGCACGAAGTACAAGCCTTTGTAAGTCAGGGTCTGCTCAATCATCAACTGGTCGGCCGGCGTCTCCACCACGCACAGTTGCGTCGCATCGCGCGCCGGGTCAACACAGGTCTCGCAGACTTCATGCTCGGTAAAGGTATTGCAGCGTGCGCAATGATGGATACGATCCACCGCCTGCGCCAGCGCGCGCGCCATCAGCGCCGCGCCTTCGCGGTCATGCTGCATCAGGTGGTAAGCCATGCGCTGCGCGGACTTCGGGCCGACGCCCGGCAGACGGCGCAATGCCTCGGTCAGGAAATCGAGGCTGGAGGGTGTCTTCACATTGGCGCCCGTAAGTTACTTGGCTTGCGCGCAGCGAGCCTGAAGGTCAGGCTCGGCTGCGCGTGTGCGATCAGAACGGCAGCTTGAAGCCGGGCGGCAGCGGAAGGCCGGAGGTCAGCGAGGCCATCTTCTCCGACGAGGTCGCTTCGGCCTTGCGCACGGCGTCATTGAATGCTGCCGCCACCAGGTCTTCCAGCATGTCCTTGTCATCGCCGAGCAGCGTCGGGTCGATGGTCACGCGCTTGACGTCGTTCTTGCAGGTCATGACAACCTTCACGAGGCCGGCGCCGGCCTGGCCCTCGACTTCGATGTTGGCCAGTTGTTCCTGCGCCTTCTTCATGTTGTCCTGCATTGCCTGGGCCTGCTTCATCAGGCCAGCCAGTTGTCCCTTCATCATGGTGGGCTCCTTTGTCGGTTTCAGTAGGTATCAGTGGTTCAGTTCTTCGGCAGGAAGTGAAGGTGACGGGACGTCACCCCTGCTTCATACCGGACGGATCGAACCCGGCACGATGGTCGCGCCGAATTCACGCATCAGTGATTGCACGAACGGGTCTTGCTGCAAGGTTTGTTCCGCCTGACGCTGGCGCTCGGCCTGCTCGGCGACATCGGCGGCATGCGCGGTGCGATTCACGGCGCCGATCTCGGTGTCCATTTTCACGGGCTTGCCGTAATGCGCCTCGAGCGCGCCAAGCAGCTTGTCGGCGCTGCCGGCGGTCAGCAGTGTCTCGACCGGCACGCGCAACCTGATCGACACCACGGTGCCGGCCTCGTTGAAGGCCAACAGTTCGCTTTGCATTGCCAATTGCTGCGGCACGCCGCGCAGCGGCAGCGTCTTCATCAGCGCCGGCCAGTCGATCGCCTGCGCCGAAGGCTCAGGCGGGTTCAGCGGCGTTCGCGATTCAGTTTTTTTTTGAGCCGGGTCGCCGTCGTCGACCGTGGGGGCTTCCTGTCCGAAGAAATCATCATCGAACGCTGGCGGAGGCGGCGCAGCCTTGGCCTTGCTGCTGCGTGCGGCAGCCAGTGCGGCCATGGCAGGGCTGACAGCACGGCCGGGCGGTGCAGGCGCGGCGGCAGGCGGCGTTTCGGCTGCGGCGGGCTTGGCAGCAGGCGTCGGTGCCGCGGCAACGCTGGCAGCTGCGGGACGCGCCGCTTGCAGCGCTGCACTGACAGGGCGAACCGCTGCCGTTCGCGCTGCAGGTTCGCCTGCCGCCGATGCCGGCGCAAACGCCAGCATGCGCAGCAGCGTCATCGTGAAGCCCGCATATTCATCAGGCGCCAGGCCCAGTTCATGACGGCCATGCACGACGATCTGGTAATTCAGTTGCACGTCTTCCGGCGAGAACACGCCGGCCAGCCGCAGGATGTCTTCGCGCTCCGGCAAGTCATCCGGCACAGCCGAAGGGACGGTCTGCGCAATGGCGACGCGATTGAGCAAGGTGCCAAGGTCTTGCAGCGCCGCACTCCACGACAAGCTGCGCGACGCCATCTCATCGGCCACGGCCAGCAGCGCTGCACCATCCTGTGCAGCCAGCGCATCGAGCAGCTGCACCAGATAAGTATGGTCGAGCGCGCCCAGCATGCCCTGCACCGCATCCAGCGTCACCTTGCCGGCGGCATAGGCAATCGCCTGGTCTGTCAGCGACAGCGCATCACGCATCGAACCCTGCGCGCCCTGCGCCAGCAGGCGCAAGGCCGGCGGATCGAAGGCGATCTGTTCCTGGCCGAGGATGTTCTCGAGGTGGGACACGATGTGCCCCGGCGGCATCTGCTTCAGGTTGAACTGCAGGCAGCGCGACAGCACCGTCACCGGAATCTTTTGCGGGTCGGTGGTGGCGAGAATGAATTTGACGTGCTCGGGCGGCTCTTCCAGCGTCTTCAGCATCGCATTGAATGCGTGGCTGGTCAGCATGTGCACTTCATCGATCATGTAGACCTTGAAGCGCGCATTCGACGGCGCGTAGATCGCCTGCTCGAGCAGCTGCGCCATTTCATCAACGCCGCGGTTGGACGCGGCATCCATTTCGATGTAATCGACGAAACGGCCGGCATCGATCGCAACACAGGCTTCGCACTGGCCGCAAGGCTGGGCGGTGATGTCGCCGCTGCCGTCGGCGCCCTGGCAGTTCAGCGATTTCGCGAGGATGCGCGACAAGGTCGTCTTGCCGACGCCCCGGGTGCCGGTGAACAGGTAAGCATGGTGCAGGCGTTTCTGCTCCAGCGCATGGGTGAGCGCGCGCACGACGTGCTCCTGACCAACCAGGCTGTCGAAATTCTTCGGGCGATATTTGCGGGCAAGAACCTGGTAAGACATGTCCGGCGCTTCTATGGCAAGACCCCCATTTTACCTGACGCGGGAAAGGACTATCCTTCTGGCAGGAAGCCCGGGGATTCGAGGAGGTGAAAAGTGCGTTGGCCCACCCACGAAGTCAGCAACCAGCCACCGCCGCTGGCCGGCATCAACCTGTTCGACAGCGACCCGGCGCTGGCGGCAGCGGTACGCCGCGAGACTGGCGACAGCGCAGGCACGAACGACCACTGGCAGGCACACCGGGCCAGCCTCAAGCGACTGGGCGCCACGCTCTACAGCACCGAGTCGCAGGCACTGGCCGAACAGGCCAACCGCCACACCCCCGAATTGCAAACCAACGATCGCTATGGTCATCGCGTCGACTCGATCCGCTTCGACCCGGCCTGGCATGCGCTGCTGGCCATGCTGCGCGCCAGTGGACTGCAAGCGCGCGCATGGCGCGAGCCCGGCCGTGGCGCGCAGGTCGCACGCGCGGCCGCCTTTTACCTTCATGCGCAACTGGAAGCCGGCTCACTGTGTCCGGTGACGATGACCTTTGCCGCCGTGCCCATCCTGCGCAACGAGCCCTGGTTTGCGTCGATCTCCGAGAAGCTGTATGCGGAAACGCATGACCCGCGCGACCTGCCGCTGACCGACAAGGAAGCCGTCCTGATCGGCATGGGCCTGACGGAAAAACAGGGCGGCTCCGATTTGCGCGGCACGCAGACCGAAGCCAGGCCGGTCAGTGCGACAGGACGCAGCGAGCCCTATCTGCTGACTGGCCACAAGTGGTTCTTCTCGGCGCCGCAATGCGATGCGCATCTGGTGCTGGCACGGAGCGATGGCGGCCTGTCGGCCTTTTTTGTGCCGCGCTGGCGCGACGACGGCAGCAAGAATCCGGTGCTGGTGCAGCAGCTGAAGGATAAGCTGGGCAATCGCTCGAATGCCAGTGCAGAAGTCGAATTCCTGGATGCCGAAGGCGTGCTGGTCGGTGAACCGGGACGCGGCATCGCGACGCTGGTCGAGATGGCCAATACGACACGACTCGATTGCGCGATCGCCAGCGCGGCATTGATGCGGGCGGCGCTGGTGCAGGCCATCCATCATGCACGGCATCGCGTCACGTTCGGCCGGCAGCTGGCGTCACAGCCGCTGATGATGAATGTGCTGGCCGACCTTGCGCTCGAATCGCAGGCAGCCATGCTGCTGGTGATGCGCATCGCGCGCGCGATCGACGCCGGCGATGCAGCCATCGTGCGGCTGCTGACGCCGGCCGCGAAGTTCTGGATCTGCAAGCGTGCGATGGGCTTCACGGCCGAAGCGATGGAAGTCCTGGGCGGCAACGGCTATGTCGAAAGCGCGCCGCTGGCGCGGCTGTATCGCGAGGCGCCGGTCAATTCGATCTGGGAAGGCTCGGGCAACGTGATGTGCCTCGATGTATTGCGTGCCGCGCAGCAGGATGAGCATACGGTCGATGCGCTGCTGTCGGCGCTGGCCGCAACGCTGGCCGGCCACGCCGAATGGAAAGCCATGATCGCCGCATTGCGACGCGACTTGAAATTGCCGCGACCGGAACAGGAAAGGCTGGCGCGCCGCATCGCACAGCGGCTGGTACTGGCGCTGCAGGCGTCATTGATGGCGGCGCATGCCGGTGACACGGCGGCCCAGGCCTTCCTTGCCAGCCGGCGCGAAGCCGATCATGGGCAGGTGGCCGGCTTGCTGGCCTGCAGTGTCGAAGAGTGCGCACGCATCCTTGACCATGCCTTCACGGCCGACAGCTGAGGGACGCAAAGCCTGGCAAAGGTGATGCGGGGAAGGGACTTGCGGGGAAACGAAAGAAGATAAGAGGCGAGCCTTGTCTGCGGCACTTGCGGGAAATGGCTGTGGCTGCTTCGTTCCCGACCTGACCAGGTTGACCATGCCACAATGCGCAGGGGCCCGCCAAACGTGATTCTATCAGCAAAGGACCATCCGGCTAAGCTCGTTCATGATTGCAATGATCAGAAACCGAGTTGCTGCCAGATCTTGTCGACTCTCGCCTTCACGTCGTCATCCATCGTGATCGTGCGTCCCCATTCGCGAGAGGTCTCGCCCGGCCACTTGTTGGTAGCGTCGATACCCATCTTGCTGCCCAGCCCACTCACCGGCGAGGCGAAGTCCAGGTAATCAATCGGTGTGTTCTCGACCAGCGTCGTGTCGCGCACCGGGTCGACCCGGGTCGTGATCGCCCAGATCACTTCCTTCCAGTCGCGGATATCGACATCCTCGTCGACGACGACGATGAACTTCGTGTACATGAATTGACGCAGGAAGCTCCAGACGCCGAACATCACCCGCTTTGCATGGCCCGGATACGACTTCTTCATCTGCACCACCGCCATCCGGTAGCTGCAGCCTTCGGGCGGCAGGTAGAAGTCGGTGATCTCGGTAAATTGCTTCTGCAGCAGCGGCACGAAGACTTCATTCAGCGCCACGCCGAGCACGGCCGGCTCGTCAGGCGGCTTGCCGGTATACGTCGAGTGATAGATGGGGTCACGCCGCATCGTGATGCGGTCAACCGTAAAGACCGGGAACCAGTCCTGTTCGTTGTAATAACCGGTGTGGTCGCCGTACGGTCCTTCCAGCGCGTGCTCGTAGCCGGTCGCCGGGTAAGGCGGCGCGCCGGCCGGCAAGGTTGACGCGTTGGGACGATGCTGCATGTCTTCAGGATAGATATGCCCTTCGAGCACGATCTCGGCCGAGGCCGGCACCCGCAGTTCGCTGCCGATCGCCTTGACCAGCTCGGTACGGCTGCCGCGCAGCAGGCCGGCGAACTGGTATTCCGACAGGCTGTCCGGCACCGGCGTGACCGCTCCTAATATCGTGGCCGGGTCTGCGCCCAGCGCGACTGCGATCGGATACGGCTGACCCGGATGCTTCAGGCAGTGCTCGCGGAAGTCGAGCGCGCCACCGCGATGCGCGAGCCAGCGCATGATCAATTTGTTCCGGCCGACCACCTGCTGCCGATAGATGCCGAGGTTCTGCCGCTTCTTGGTGGGGCCCTTCGTGATCACCAGGCCCCAGGTAATCAGGGGTGCGACGTCGCCCGGCCAGCAATGCTGGATCGGCAAGCGCGACAGGTCGACGTCATTGCCCTCCCAGACAATCTCCTGGCACGGGGCCGAGCGCAGTTCGCGCGGCGCCATGTCCCAGACGGCTTTCACCAGCGAGCCGAGGCCCATCACATCCTTGAATCCCTTGGGCGGCTCGGGCTCTTTCAGGGCCGACAACAGCTGGCCGATCTGTCGCAGCTCGCTGACATCGTCAGCGCCCATGCCAAGCGCGACGCGGTGCGGCGTACCGAACAGGTTGCCGAGCACGGGCATGCTGTGACCGGTGGGCTGTGTAAATAACAATGCCGGCCCTTGCGCACGCAGGGTCCGGTCGCACAGCTCCGTCATCTCCAGATGCGGCGATACGGGCACCCCAACCTCGACCAACTCGCCGGATTGTTTTAATTTGGCAATAAAATCGCGCAAATCTGAATATTTCATCGGTAATTGACTTTTTTCAAAGTGAAAGCAGCTTGCCAAGTAGAGTCTGGCAACTGACTGATTTTACTGGATATTGTTACAGTGGAACTCAATTTCAATAACAAATGGTTATAGCTTTACCGATTTCTAGTATTGACTGAGTATAAACCCCTCCCTACAATCCGCCCAAGTTTTGAGGTGGCCAGCCGGGTAGGGGTACCGGCCGCGGACCGACAAGGTCAAGCCACTCTGTCACAAAGGGGATCGACCCGCCGGGCATTGTAGAGATTGTTGAGCCCAAGGTCAGACTTTCATCCCCGACAAAAGATTGCTGGTGCCACCACCGACGGTGGCCGACAAAAGCAACACCGGCGTCTGCTGCGAGCAATAACGAGCAGACGGGTTTTGTAGTCTCGCGGTGAATTGAAGCACGAAGCACGCTTGCAATTGGCCTCAGCTCAGAGCGCCTGACAAAACCTGAGTGCAGACTTGTCATGTATGCAACGAAGATTGCACATGACCGGGATGAAGCACTTGGGCTTTGCCAGTCGCTTTGAGGGCCGCGATGATTCAGGAGGTAATATGAATAATCGATCGAGATTGACAGCGTTGGTCGGTGCGGAGCATTTGTCCTCCAAGTACCTGATCTCCAGCGAAGAAAGTATCGACCGTCTGCGCAGCATCTGGGTCCCGGCGCGTCGCGCCATCATGGGCCTCGGCATCGCAGCCATGGTCGCATTGGCCGTCATGTTCGTTCGTCCCGAACTGCTTGACGACCTGAAGGCACTGTCGCCCTTCTGGGACGCCGACAGCGAACAACTGGAACAGCGCGAGCTCGCGTTTGCCGACATGCTGGAACTGCCGCAGCGTTCCATCCCGGCCGACGCCGTGACCGACGCGGCCGTCACGGCACCGTCCAGCAAGGAACAGCAGCGCGTCACGCACTGGCTGGCCAAGCGCTATCGCATCGCCGGCAGCGCCAGCAAGATGCTGGTGGACGCGGCCTATGAATCGGCACAGGAAGTAAAGCTCGACCCGCTGCTGATCCTGGCCGTGATGGCGATCGAATCGCGCTTCAATCCATTCGCGGAAAGCGCGGTCGGCGCCCAGGGCCTGATGCAAGTGATGGCCAAGGTCCATCATGACAAGTTCAGCGACCATGGCGGCATGAGCGCCGCGCTGAACCCGGCGGCCAACATCCAGGTCGGCGCGAAGATACTGAAAGATATGATCCGCCGTTCCGGCTCGGTCGATGCCGGCCTCAAGCTGTACGTCGGCGCAGGCAACATGGACAGCGATGGCGGTTATGCCGGCAAGGTGATGGCCGAGCATGCGCGTCTGCAGGCCGTGGCCGCGGGCAAGCGCGTACCGACCTTCACGCCGCCGCAAGCGCAGGAAACCATGCGCGAAGCTGCGGCTGAGGTATCACCGTCGGCCAAGCGCCAGACGGAGCATGAGCCGGCCTGATCGCGTTTCACTGCTGCGTTTCACTGCTGCGTTTCACCGCTGCGTTTCAACGCTGATTTTCAGCGCAAATGTCAGCAGCCAACAAAAAAGGAGCCGATGGCTCCTTTTTTGTTGGGCGCGACGCTCGCTGGCGACGCTCGCTGTTCTGGCTGGCGGCTGCTGGTCGGGATACCGGCGGCAGCGGCCTGATGCCCTGCTGACTCAGGCCTTGCCGAAATAAGTGCGCAGCCGGGCCACCGCTTCCCGCAGATTGTCCATCGAGGTTGCATACGAAATGCGCAGGAAGCGATGCGCGGCCGCGCTGCCAAAGTCCAGCCCCGGTGTCAGCACGACACCGGTCTTGTCGAGCACGTCACGCGCCAGCGCATCCGAATCGTCGCTCAGTGCGCTGCAATCGGCATACACATAGAAAGCAC